>TARA_R110000751_G_scaffold234229_7_pt1 | contig 63855 bp, 56 predicted proteins | sample TARA_R110000751 | Tara Oceans TARA_R110000751 (sample SAMEA4398001) | marine metagenome | biome: Polar Biome; feature: [MES] marine water layer (ENVO:01000295) within the mesopelagic zone...; material: water (ENVO:00002006), including particulate matter (ENVO:01000060) such... | reverse complement strand
GCCGAAAAGCCGTAGAGGTCTTTCAGATAGAGGGCATTATGGACCACCTGATCGAGGGATGCATTGCCGAAAACAGTGGTCACGGCGAAAAGCGTGATGCGCGGATGGCGCGCCAGCAACAAAAGGGCCATGGCGTCGTCCACGCCGGGGTCGGTGTCAAAAATTACCTTCAACTGGGTCAATGCACTGTTCCTATCGTTTTCTGTTTCGTCTGCCGCAGCCCGTAGAGAGCAAGCGCCAGAACGGTCACCACATAGGGCGCGGCCTGCAGCAATTCGCTGGGAAGCCCCTCTCCCGCCAAGGCAATGGCCAGCACATCGACGCTGCCCAGCAACAAGGACGCAGCAAGCGTGCCGTAGGCGCCACCCGCACCCATCACCTCAGCGGCAAGTGCAATAAAACCCCGGCCTGCCGTCATGTTCTGGGAGAACCAGCTGACATAGCCCATGGAAAGAAAGGCGCCGCCCGCCCCGGCGAAGACACCGCACAGCAGGAAGGCCTGCAGTTGCAATCGAATAACCGAAAGACCGGTCGCTTTGGCAGCCTCGGGATTTTCACCGACCGCACGCATCCGCAGACCCGTCGGGGTGCGCATCATGAAGATGGCGACCGCCGGAACAGACAGAAATGCCACATAGGTCAGGATATGATGCCCCGACAGAATTGTGCCGAGAACCGGAAGGTCCTGTATCCAGGGTATGTGCACTGACGGCAGGACTTCACTGTCCAGTGTTCCGGAAATTCCTTTCTCGCCCGTCAGGGCAAACAGCGCCAGGATCGTGCCCGCCGAAGCGGCAAGATTGAGCGCAATACCGGACAGGAACAGGTTCGCCCTGAGCACATGGACGGCAAAGGACATGAACAGCCCGCCGACCATGCCCGCCACGATCGCGGCGACCAGCCCCACGGTCGCGCTTCCCGTATAGGCGCTGAAGACCACCCCGCAAAAGGCGCCACTGAGCATCATCCCCTCGGCGCCAATATTGACCACACCGGCGCGTTCGGAAATCAACACGCCCATCGCCACCAGAATGATCGGCGTCGACACGCGCAGGATGGCCGCGAAAAATTCCGGGCTCAAAAGACTTGCAGCCAGATCCATCATTGTGCCGCCTCGCCCCTGTTACCCTGCACAAATTTGCGCAGCGCCGGGTGTTGAAAAATTGCCACCGATGTGACGCAGATCATCACCAGCGCCTGTATCAGCGACACGATTTCCGTTGGAACGCCAAACGCCCGCGAAACAAGATCGCCCCCAACCTGAAGGTATCCGATGAACAGCGCTGCCGGAATGATCAGGATCGGATTGTCACGCGCGATGATGGCGACAATCACCCCGGTCCAGCCGTTTCCTGTGGTATTTTGCCAGGTGAACCGCGAATAGAGCCCAAGCATCTCTATGCCTCCGGCAAAGGCGGCGATCATCCCGCCGATCACCTGGATCCTGATATTCAGCGCAACCGAATTCAAACCCAGATGTCTGGAAAAATCGTTTCCGGTACCGGAAATCCGCACTTCAAGGCCCTGTGACGTGCGGTTCAGGTAAATGGCGCCAATGATGCAGGCGACAACCGCGACGATGGATCCGATGTGTATGCGGGTACGCGGAATCAGCGATTCAAAACGATATTCTGCCGGGAACCGGTCGGAGGACAGCATCGCTGCGGTGGGATCACGCAGGTAATAATTGAGGACAAACAGGCCAATAAAAACGGCTGCATAGTTCAGCATCAGCGACGACACCAGTTCGGATGCCCCTGTCGTCGCCTTCACAATGCCCGGAATCCCGCACACCAGACTGCCGACAATCGCGCCGGCCAGCAGAGCAAGTGGAATGCCCACCAGCGGTGGAAGCGGCATCCACAGCACCATGGCAGCGGTGGTCAGACCGCCAAGGAAGAACGATCCTTCAACGCCCAGATTGAACGCACCGCAACGGAACATCAGCACAACCGCAAGGGCTGTCAGCATGGATGGGGTCGCCAATTCGACAATATTGCCCATATATCGGGTTTTTTCGAAAGGGCCGAGCAGGAAGCGGCTGAGCACCTCACCAGGTTCCGGATAGAGCAAAGCCACCGGCACCAGGACGACCAGCAGGACAAACAGGCAGAAGCCGGCGGTGATTGCTGTCGATGCAAATGCCGATCTGATCATGATGCTTTCTCCAGGCCGAGCATGTAGGGTCCCAGACGCTCAGGCGTCAGACCATCATTCTCCAGAACAACGGCGATCCGAGCGTCAAACATCACGGCGACACGATCCGAGAGCTGCAACAATTCATCCAGGTCGGAGGTGACCAGCAAGATGGCAGCGCCGTTTTGCGACAAACGCAGCAATTCACCGTGAATCATCGCTGCCGCCGCCACATCAATGCCACGGGTCGGCTGATTGACGATGAGGAATTTCGGGTTTGATGAAAATTCGCGCGCCGCAACAAGTTTCTGGGCGTTGCCTCCAGACAGCGAATTCAATGGCTCGCGCGGACCAAGGCAGCGCACATTGAATGTCTTGATCAGTTCATTGGTGCGCGCAACCATGGCGCCAACCCGCAAAAAGGGTCCCCGGGTAAATTGCTTGTCGCGGTGAGATCCGGCCATGACATTATCGACAAGGCTCATATGGGGCGCGCCGCCAATTTGGAATCGATCCCCCGGCAGATGCGCCATGCCGGCACGCCGCCAGTCAAGTGTCGTTGCCAGCGCCATCGGCTTGCCAAGCAACGCGATATCGCCTTCATCCGGCTGGACGTTGCCACACAGCAGATCGACCACACCCTCCTGGCCACTGCCATCCACCCCGGCAATGCCGAGAATTTCGCCCGCCCTTATGGTCAGGTCTATCGCGTCAATGCGCCGATCGGCATCACCCGTTGCCACGGTGGCCTTCTTTACAACAACGACAGGTGTCGCAGCGCTCAGGTCACGCTGGTTCCGGCTGGCCCTTGTGACATCAACCCCCATGACAAGTTTGGAGATGGCCGCATCCGACATTTCCGAAAGCACACCATCCTCGACCACTTCGCCTGAACGGATCACCGTGATCCGATTGGCAAGAGCACGCACCTCGTGCAGCTTGTGCGATATGAAGATGATGGTCACGCCGCGCGCTCGCAAGGAGCGCAACTGTACAAACAGTTCCTGCGTCTCCTGGGGTGTAAGAACAGCCGATGGTTCGTCCAGGATCAACAGCCGCGTGTTGCGCGAAAGCGCCTTCAGAATTTCCACTTTCTGTTGCGCCGCGACGGAAAGCGAACCCACTTTGGTATTCGGGTCAACGTCCAGAAAGAATTTTTGCGCCAGTTCCCGGACCCGGTCAGCGGCCGCGCGCCTGTCAATCAACAAGCCGCGCCTCGGCTCCTGTCCAAGCGCCAGATTTTCCGCAACGCTCAAGGACCGGATCAGCGAAAAATGCTGATGCACCATGCCGATACCCATGTCTCCAGCGACATTGGGATCGGCAATGCGCCTTTGGCGTCCCTCATAATGGATTGTGCCCTGTGTCGGCTGCTCGATACCAGCCAGAATTTTCATCAGGGTGGATTTTCCAGCACCATTCTCACCGCAGACAGCAAGAATATCACCTTCGATGACCTGGAAGCTCACATTGCGAAGAGCAACGGTGCCATTTGGATAGGTCTTGCCAATCTCCCGGAATTCCACCAATGCCTTTTGTGGCGCGGTTTCGTCTCCTGTCATCTGCATACCTGCCTTCGACATTGCCGCGCTTCAGGGGCAGAGACGCGCTGAATGCCCACGCGGAAAATTCCGGTTGTGAATGCCCCGGCGCAATGCGCCGGGACAAGCCCTGATATGTCGCCCGGATTCATTTCTAGGGTCGTACAGCCGTTCGAATGGCTTCGATCTCGGCGGTATCCTTGCCGAATGCCGATTCAACCACGATATCACCGTTGATAATGGCCGTTTCCGCCGCATCGATCTTCGCCTTGACGTCATCCGATACGACGCTGGCCATGACCCCGTCCTTGACGATGCCAACGCCGCCTTCCTTCAGCCCCAAGGCCTCGAACTGGCCAAGTGGTACAGCATCGTCGAACAACAGGTCGATTGTGCGCGCAACCGTGACGTCGATATTCTTCATGACGGAGGTCACCACGCGATCAGCCAGTGCCGGATCGCTTTCCCGGAAAATGAGCTCCTGGTCCGAATTCACCCCGATGGCCCATTTCCCGGTTTCCTTGGCGGCGTCCAACTGGCCAAGACCGGTCAGTCCCGCCACATTGAAACCGATGGCTGTCCCCGTTCGATATTGAGCCAGCGACAATTCCTTGCCGCGCGCCGCATCTTCAAAGGAGCCGGCAAAACTCACGGCAACCTTCACGTCCGGTTTTACCGATTGGGCACCGGTGACATAGCCAAGGAAAAAATCATTGATGACGGGAATATCGAATGCCCCCAGCATGCCCAGATGCGTGCCTTTGACATTGGTCCCTTCAGCCAGCATGCCGGCGGCCATGACACCGGCCAGATAGGATGCTTCATTGGCCTTGTAGACAACCGAATAGATATTTTGCAGATCACCGGCACCTTCCGGCAGAAACCCGTCAATCAGCACATAGTTCTGATCGGGATATTCCTGCGCAATTTCTGCCAACAACTCGCCGATTTCGAATGTGATCGTGAAGACAAGGTCGTAGTCCTCTTCAGAAGCATCCTGCAAAAACGAGCGCCATTTGCTCTTGTCTACGCCCATTTCAACGATACGGATTTCCAGATCATCACCGTATTTCGCCTTGGCGTCCTGCATCCCCCTTGCGGCAGAATCGAAAAACGATTTGTCGCCCAAAGTGCCATTGGCCAGGAATATGGCACGCTTGCCATCGGCTGCCTGCGCCGCACTGGGCAATGTCGCAGCCAAAAGGCCGCCCGATAGACCCGCCAATACCATGGTGGAAAATACTCTTCGGTTGAATCTCATCATATGCTCCCTGTCTGTTTCTGTCCTGATATTTGGTTCGGCGGAAGGCAGACCTGCCGCCCGTTTGTCCAGTTTTTCGCCTGCTGCTCTCTGTTAGTTTTTCGCCTGCTGCTCAAGGCGGTAGATGGTTTCCAGAACCACCTTGATTTCTTCCTCCCAGCCCTGCTTCAGTCTGACGTTCTCGCCTTCGATGAACTCCTGGTTCACATGGTTCATCGAAGCGGCGCAAATACAGGCCGCACGCAGGTTGCGCTTGTGGCCGATCGTATAGAGTGCTGAGGCCTCCATCTCGACATTCATCACGCCCAGCTTCACCAGACCATCAAACCATTCCGGCGTTTCGCCATAGAACGCGTCATCGGTCGCACCGATACCCCAGTGAACGCCAATGTCGGTGTCGGCCAGCATTTCCCTGGCGGTCTGGATCAGCGCATGGGTCACCTCCAGATCCGCTACGGCGGGGAAATTGTCCGGGACATAGAATTTCGACGTGCCTTCGTTTTTCATGGAAGCCGTATTGATGACCAGATCGCCAATTTTGATATCCGGCTTAAGGGCGGCGCTGGATCCGATGCGAATGAATGTGTGCACACCGATATTGGCCAGTTCTTCCATGGCAATGGCCGCCGAAGGACACCCCATGCCGGTGGAGCACACGGTAACCTTGATGCCCTTGTAAAATCCGGAAAAACTTTTGTGTTCGCGCTTGTGGCCGACCAGAACCGCGTCATCAAGATATTTGGCGACGATATCGCTGCGCGCCGGATCGCCAGGCAGCAAGGCATAGCCACCGACATCATCTTTCGAAAGATCGATATGATACTGCTTTGCAATGCCGAGCGTCAGTTCGCTCTTGTTCGTGATTGACATTCAGTGCACCCTGTTTTGCTTGTCATGACCATTCTTCGCGAACAAAAAAACCGTTCCCGGTGAGGGCAAAGTGATCTTTGGTCTCGGCGAATGAAATGCGTCGGTCGATGAAGTATGTTTCAGCCCGGCTTCATCATCAATGACCGGGACGCAAAAGGGGTGAATTGACTGAAAACAATTTAATTATTTTATATCAACAGGTTAATGTGAATAATCCAAAAAAGACTGTTCCGAATTCGGAGAGATGCGTCCAATATATTGGATGATGCCACCAGGTGGCGACCGAGCCGAAATCAGGTGGATGACGCCCCTGCTGGTAGGATCAGTCGCATGACATATAGACAGGGAAGCCCGACGCATGGCTGAATTGGCCGAAACCAAAGACATTTACTGCTTCGTGCAAATTGCCCGAACGGGAAGCCTCACCCAGGCGGCGGTGGAATCGCATATTTCCAAATCCACACTCAGCCATGCCCTCAGACGTCTGGAAGATACGCTTGGTGTGGAATTGTTCATTCGCTCGGCACGCGGTTTGGCTCTGACGGATGCTGGCAAAGCCTATCTGGAATATTCGCAGAAAATCCTCGACATGTGTGAGACTGCCACCAGTGCGGCAATGAATGCTCATTCGTCCTATGCAGGCCGGGTGCGTCTTGCCGGCGGCACCGAATTTGGAACACTCATTTTGGGCGTTGCGACCCTGTTCCTGTCGCGCAAACATCCCGATATGCTGTTTGAGACGCGCGTCTACCCCCAGGAAACATTGCTGACCGGTCAACACGATTTTGATTGTTTTGTCTGTGTTGGACAGCCGCCGGATTCTGACCTGCTTTGCCGCAAACTGGGGTCCGTCGTCTATCGACTCTATGCCAGCCCGAAATTCCTGCGGGTCAATGGCACCCCGCGCCACGTGGATGATCTGAGTGGATTGACCGGTGTGCGCTACAATCGCACCGGCATTCCCGAAACCTGGCAGCTGAACCGAAGTGGTGAAGCCGTATCAGCCGAGGCCCGGTTCCGCTTTGATGTCGACGACTACTGGATGGCAAAATATTATGTCGTCGCCGGTGAAGCCGTCGGCTACCTGCCGGATTTCTTTGTGCGCTACGAGGTTGAGCAAGGCGCCCTGGTTCCGGTGCTTGCCGATCATGAATCGGAGGAACTGAACATCTGGGTCCTCTATCCGCAGGCACGACACCGCAACCCCCGTGTCAAATTGGCCGTCGATGCGCTTTGCGAGAATTTTGGCCGGTTCATTGTGGATCCGGGTTATTCCATGACCCCGCAGATCATGAACAACATATCCAGATGAACGAGGCCTTCTGTTTGCGGTCACGCGGATATTGGAGGGGTTTACGCGATCGGTTTGCTTGAACACAAGGCAACAATGGCACGGGGTTTGCCTGCAGGAACCGTTGCAAATTGATTGCCTGGTTCACAATGGATAATATTGTCTCAGTGCAGAGCGCAGGCCACCCATGATCTCGGAATCCGTTTACGCCTATATCTGGATGACCAGCCGCAAGAACCAGATACGGATTTGTTTTCTGACGGCTGCGATCGTAACGCTCTCAATCATTCCACTGGAAATCCAGCGCCGTGTTGTTGATCAGGCAATCGGCAAACCGGATCTGAAGCTTCTTTACATGCTTGGTGCGGCCTACCTCCTGGTTATCTTGATACAAGGCGGTCTCAAATATGTGCTGAACCTGACAAAGGGACTGGTGCTGGAGGAGGTGACGCGCGATCTTCGCAATCGCATCCTTGTGGAAGAGCAAAAACACGTCTGGGCAGGGGAAGACGCTTTGCCCGATGGGTTTGATGATGCCACAGCAGCATCAATCGTGGCCGCGGAAGCCGAAGATATCGGAGGGTTTGCAAGCGACAGCCTGGCGCTGCCGCTGCCGCTGCTTCAGGCCGGCACCATGATCTGGGTTGTCACCTATCTGATCTGGGTACAGCCGCTGATCGCCGGTCTCGCCCTGATCGTCTATCTGCCGCAAATGGTATTGGTTCCCAAGGTACAACGTACAATCAATTTGCTTGCCCGCAGAAGAACCGGACTGGTGCGCAAGCTGAATCACGAAATCATCCATCATGTCCATGCCGATGAAGAGGACCCGACAAGCCATTTCAGCAGGTCGCACAAATTGATCGAAAAACTGTTCACAACCCGTATGCGTATCTATCGCCACAAATACTTCCTGACATTCCTCGGAAACTTCCTCAAAGCCCTGGGCCCCATTATCGTCTTGATGGTAGGAGGATATCTGGTCATCCATGGCCAAACTGATGTGGGTACGCTTCTCGTATTCATCACGGGTTTTCAGAAGCTGTCCGACCCTTCCGACCAGCTGATCAATTTCTATCGGGCCATCTCCAATGCCCGCGTCTCCTACACGATGGTCCGCGATATTCTCGCTGGCGGAATCGCCCCCGCACAGACTGTCGCAACAACGCCGTGATGAACCATTCTTCCGCGAAGCATTGAATATAGACGCTATCCCGGTTGCCGCAACAAAGCCTTGAGCGATGCCTTGCCATCAGCGAGCACATCATCCTGTGGCATGACACCTTTGGCGATCAGCATTTCCGTGAGGCGGATGTCGCGCGCAACGGCATTGCCGACACCGATGCCGCTGGCGCCCGTCAAGCGCCCGGCAGGATCCAGGTGAAACAGGATGAAGGCATCCTTACCAAGATCACGTCGGATGGAGCGGTCCTGTGCACCGCGCAGCCCCACGATCTGCAGTGACAAATCATATTGATCAGACCAGAACCACGGGATCGCCTCATAGGCCTGTTGCTTGCCCAACATATTGGCCGCCGCGACCACGCCCTGGTCCTGCGCATTGCGCCAGGATTCAAGCCGCACTCTGGTATTTTCATAGGCGGCAAGCGGAAAGGACACACAGTCTCCGGCTGCAAAAATATCGGGATCACTGGTCTGTAGATAGCTGTCCACACGAATGCCGTTTTCAATCGCAAGACCTGCGTTTGACGCCAGATCCGTCGCTGGCTGCGCCCCAATGCCCGCGACGACAAGATCACCTGTGATCGTCTGACCATCGGCCAGTGTCACGCTGATCGCGTCATCACTCTCAACAAGATGGGTGATTTTTGCGTTGCAATGAAGCGCCACCCCCTCCTGGCGGTGACGGCTGGCAACAACCTGTGCAATCTCATGCGGTACGCCGCGCGACAGGATGCGCGGCAACCCCTCGATCACGGTGACGCGCGCACCTAGATTTCTGGCGCTGCAGGCGATTTCCAGACCGATAAATCCGCCGCCTATGACGATCATATGCGCGTCGGGTTTCAACTGCCCTGTAATGGCAAGAGAATCCTCGATCGTCCGCAGATAATGGACACGGGCACTTTCCGATCCCGGCAAGGTCAGACGTCGCGGCTGCGCGCCGGTGGCAATCAGCAACTTTTCATAGGTCAGGGACTGCCCGTCACTCAGCCAAACTGTCGATGCTTTCGGTTCAATCCGTATCGCAGCATTGGCGCTGATGAAATCCACATCAATGGCGGCAAGAGCGGCGATGTCCGTCAGATAGGGCGCGGTTGCCGGCGCATCGGTCACAAAAGATTTGGACAGCGGCGGACGGTCATAGGGCACATGCCTTTCATCGCTGACCAGAGTGATGGGCCCATTCCAGCCCCCGTCGCGCAGCGCATTGGCGGCACGCGAGGCCGCAATGCCGCCGCCGATAATAACCATGCCATGCGGTCTTGCCATCAAGCGATCTCGATCATCACCATGCCGGCTTCAACCTTCACATTGTAGGTCTTGAGAGCAACGCAGACGGGAGCGCCCTTGGGCGCACCCGTCGTATAGTCAAAACGACCATTGTGTTTGGGGCATTCGATGATGTTGTCCATCACCAGACCATCACATAGATGCACCTGCTCATGGGTGCACAACCCGTCCGTTGCGTAATATTTGTCATCCGGGCTGCGATAGAGCGCATAGGTGTGCCCGTCATGGTCAAACCGCATGACATCTTCAGCATCGATTTCATCCGCCTCACAGGCGCTGATCCACGGCATGGGTCTCTCCTTCAATCTTTGTCTAGCTGGCAATCTTTGTCTAGCTGGCAATCTTTGTCTAGCTGGTTGCAGAAGCGCGAGAACTCGTCTGGAGCCATATGCACGATATGGCTGTCCTGCGGATAGGAACCATCGTTCACATCCGCTATATATTCACGAAACGCTGCAATGCGCTCGGCCTGCAGCCGGTCATACTCGGCAGCGAAATTGCGGTAAACCTTGGAATGGCGGGGCATGTGGCCACGATTTTCGCCCAGAATATCCTCGGCAAAAAGATATTGCACATCACAGCCCGCGCCTGAGCCCATCGACCACAACAACATATCCAGCCTCTTGCTGATCTCGCTGGCCACCTCGACAGGCACCACTTCAATCTCGACGGCAAAGGCACCGGCCTCCTCGAAGGCCTTGCATTCCTCGTAAAGCGCCAAGGCGGCATCTGCGGTTTTTCCGACAGCCTTGAAGCCACCGGTCCATGTGGCGCGCGACGGCACAAGACCAACATGAGCCACAACTGGAATAAATTCATTGGCCAGAAACTTCACGGTTCCAAAACCACCGCTGCAATAGAGTGCATCGCCATCGGCCTGCAGCATCTCGCCGGCAAATCTGAGATAATCATCGCGGGTGCCGGCCTCCAGATGGGTCATGCCGGTCATCGAGAAAAGCGATGGCGCGACCTCCCGGTAGCGCGGATTCAAAAGCAGTTCCGGCGGAATCGATACAATGTCGATACCCGCAGTTTCGGCAGCCTCGGCCTCTTCAATGGTGAAAACGCGCAGCATCGTCAACTGTCGTTTGCCCTTCAGCGCGCGCAAATCTGCAACGGTCGGTCTCTTGCGGCTCATGGCCTTGTCTCCTTGAAAGGGGCGTTCATGCAATGCTGCTGGCGGCAGGCACCGCATCGTCAGCATGGAATTCCTCACGGTACGGCCTGGCGGTCGCGGGCAAGGTTCTGCGCAGGTAATATTCGGGATCGCGCCGCTGGCGTAACAGCACCTTCACCATCTCCACATAGGCATGCCACATGGAAGGGTTTGGCTCCGGCAGATCACCCTTGATCAATTCATGCAGTCGCGGCAGCGCGTGGTAGGGAACCATCGGGAACATGTGGTGCTCCACGTGATAATTCATGTTCCAGTAAATCCACCGGCTGATCGGGTTCATATAGACGGTACGGGAATTCAGGCGATGATCAATAACGTCCTCGGCAAGCCCGCCATGTTGCAGCAGGCCCGTCAGGAACATGTGCCAGCAACCGTAGAAGCGCGGAAGTCCGATCAGCATGAGTGGCAGGATCGACCACATCAGCAAGGAAGCAATGGCTGCCGCCAGGTAAATGGCCATATGGATGCGCGCGGCAAAAATGGCCTTCGGCCATTCCGATTCCGGTATGTAGCTTTTTTCCGATGGCGTCAGACTGCCAAATGCATTGCGTGCCATGACCTTGAAGGATGCAACGACGTCCAGCAGGCCGATATAGTGCAGGATGCCTTCAACCAGATTTGGCGGACGCATGAAGGCGATTTCCGGGTCGCGCCCGACAATCACCGTATCGGTATGATGGCGCGCATGGCTCCAACGCCAGGACACCGGGTTGCGAAACACCATGAAACTGGCGATCTGATAGACGACATCATTCATCCAGCGTGTGCGAAATGCGGTCCCGTGCCCGCATTCGTGCCAGCGGCTGTCGCAGGCCGATCCATACAGAACGCCATAGACAAAGAAAAATGGCACACAGATCCAGCTGCCCCAGAAATAGACCCCGCCTGCGCCACTGGCCACCAGCAGTCCCAGCCAGATGATCGTGTCACGGATCGCCGGTCCGTCGCGCCGCTGCATCAGTTCCTTCATCACCTTGCGCGGCACCTCTGAATGATACCATTGCGCACTGGCCAACCCCGTCTCGACAGCCCGGCGCGTGCTCTCGCCGACCAGACTGTAGTCGCGTGTGTGGTTTTGGATATCAGACATCGTCAACGCAAAGTCTCCTCAATGCTATCGTCTGGTTGCTGTCGGCGTTCGGTCTTGTCGCCCGGATGCCAGTGATGGGAATTGTCCCGATGGTGTCGGAAAATCATCTTTCGGCTGCTGGGCGATCGCCGCAATGCGCGCCTCGCAGGCCGCTGTTTCCTCTGCGCCGTCCAGAACAGTGAAACGCGCGTCATAGGCACGCGCCTCATCATGTTCCAGCCAGATCATTTCTCCGCGTTCACGTGCTGCCAGATTGCCCAGCACATGATGGCTGGAAGGTTCTATGCCCATCGTGTAATTGCCGGCCTGAAAGTTCTGCCACTGAAAGGCGCAGGGCAATTGGTTCTTGTTTGTCACAACCTCAAGGCCGAGGTTGAGCCGGTCGTTGATCAGCGCCACGGGGACCTCGCCATTTGCATCGCTGCGCATTTCATGCTGCCAGACCTGCTCGGTAAAACCTTCGACCGGTGCTGCAGCCTTTGCATAGCCGATGCCCTGGGAACGGTAGTCGGGCCCCGCATGGGATGCCCAGACAACATCGCAGATCGGCGCCAGATAGCGGGCGCCCTCGTCGAGCAGCGGATAGCCCAGATTGACATGATAGAAGAACATGTGCGGCGTGCGCAGAAAACCATGATTGACAACCCGGTCGGTGAGCCGGATTTCGCGCCCGCCCACATCGGCTTCAATGCGCCGAAGCAGATGCAGATCCTCTCCGAAAACGGTTGATTGCTGCACGATGCCCTCTGCCCACAGAATGCATTGATCGCCCCGCCATTGTTCACCGTAACCGGTCAGGCGCGCAGGAATCGTGCTGACGCGTCCGTGCAGCGTATGTCTGGCAGTCGGGCGCCCAGGATAATTGTAATTGTCTGCCGGCACCTCTTCGGGACCCAATGTATGGTCCAGTCCACAGGTCACCAGAAAACCGGAAAAGCTGCGGGTCCAGCCGATCCCCTTCTCGCCTTCAACTTCGTGAAGTCCGGGATTTCGAAAACCGGTCGGCGAATGCCAGCCAATGGCCTTGCCATTATACTCCAGCTCGGCAATATCCATCGCCCGGTCGACCAGCACGGTAAAGCGCAAGCCGCTGCCGGTACGAAATTCCAGCATCCGCACGTTACGCTCGACGCCATTGTCCAATGTCATCAACCGCACACCGGCGAACTGACTCAACGCACCGGACCTGGCTGCGAGATCGCGCCGGGAATGCGTTGTGCCAAAGATATCTACCATGTGCTGGCCTCGTCAAAAATGCGCTGGACACAGTCCAGGTGGAAAGCGGCGGCGGAACAATTCCCGCCGCCGCGTTGATTATACGCCGTTGGCGACGAATTTCTCGTCAATAAAGGCTTTGGAACGCGGCACATCAGCCTCATCCAGATGCTCGATGATCATCTCGATGTTCGGATGTTTTTCTGCCAGACGCTGCAGGTAGAGATCATAGTTCAACACCCCGGTACCCGGAGCATTCAGCACAATCTCGCCGACCCCGCGGAAAGTGTGAGATGCCAGCGCATCATCATCGCCGATATCAGCGTGTTTTTCCGATTTGTCGTCATCGGCGCGTGCGACATCCTTCGCATGGGCGATCTTGATCTTGTCCGACAATGTATCGAAGACCTGATTCAGCACCTGGTCCATCTGGTCGATATTATGATCTTCGAAGTAGTTGGTCGGGTCCATCAGCAGACCCAGCCCCGGATGATCAACCTGAGCAAACATTTTCACGGTTTCCTCAACCGATCCCACGACATTGTTCACATAGGTTTCCAGCAGGAACATCGAGCCATGATCATAGGCTTCCTGCGACAGTTCGGCGATGATCTTGCGGCACGCCTCAAATCCTTCTTCGGATTTGTTCTTGGGGTGCGACATCCATTCGCTTTCCTCATTGTAGGTGCCCGTTTCGGAGATCACGTAACGCGAACCCAATGCCCGTGCATTGCGCAGGATTTCCTTCAGCCGGTCGACATTGGCTTTGCGCTGGTCCAGATCGGGATGGATGATGTTGGTATAGGCCGATACGGCACAAATCGGCAAGTCGTTGGCACGGAACGTGTCACGCACCTTTTTGCAATTGGCAGCATTCAGATTGCCATAGCTCAGGTCGATATCCTTGAAATGCAGATCCAGCTGCGCCGTGTTGAAGCCGTGGCTCCTGATTTTCTTGGCCGTTTCTTCAAGCCCATAGGGGAAATACCCCGTGAAAATTCCCGCTTGCATCATGATCTTTTCCTCCGTTTGGTGTCTATTTGGTGTTGATTTCCGAAAGGCGCACCGTGCGCCCCTCGGCAATTGAACGATATCCGGCTTCGATCAGCGCCACCGTTTTCACGTTGTCCGCAACGGTCAGCACCGGTTCGCTATTTGTGGCAACGGCATGTTGCAATTGCTCCATGACGCCGATGAAGGCATGGGGAAACCACATGCTTTCCCAGGTCGGCGTCACCCATTCTCCGCCCGTGGTTTTGGTGGATGCATAGCTCAGCGTCGAGGCCGAACCTGTCGGCCAGCCTATCGAGCCCTTGACGACGCCCTCCGTTCCCTCCACCCGGAACGTGATGTGCTGATCGTCCTTGTAGCCGTCCTGCCGCGGTCCCGACCAGACATCTTCCAGGGACAGGGCAAGAACGCCTGACGGAAACCGCAGGGTTGAAACCGTAATCCCGTCCTGATGATCGAAAGTCGTGCGCGGATCCTTGCGCGCCTGTGTGGTAATCTCGTCGGGATCACCAAACAGAAAACGCAGCACATCCAGATGATGCACGCTCATATTGGCCAGGGTGAGCCGATCATAGTCTTCCAGAAACCCCTGCCAGTGGGGAATGGCATGCATGTCGATTTGCGCAAAAACGACCTGCCCCAGATCACCGCGTTCCAGAATCTGTTTCAGGACCCGCATAGACTGGTCGTATCGCATGTTCTGATTGACGCTGATGATCTTGCCGGCAGCCTTGGCTTCATCGCGCAGGGCAATGGCTTCTCCCAAGGTCAGTGCCAGCGGCTTTTGCACAAGAATGGCCTTGATGTGCGGTTGCTGCAAGGCGGCGCGGATCAATGCAGGCTGCTGATCGGGCGGATAGGCAATGTCGAGAATATCGACGGACGGGTCGGCGATCAATTCCTCAGGCGTATTGTGCACCTTGGGAATATTGTAGCGTTCGGCCACGGTGGCAGCCCTTTCGGGCGTGCGCGAGGCAATTGCGACGACGGGAAAACCCGCCTGCGCATAGGCGGCCAGGTGACATTCGGCCATGATCATGCCTGCACCAATGCAGCCGATGCGAGAATCGCGATTGCGAATGTCCGGATCCGGCTTGAAATCTGTCATGTATCCCTCCCTTCTATACGGCAACCAGCGTGTCGCCGTTCTTGTCGAAAAAATGTATCTGCGCCGGGTCGACCGACAGGCTGACGGATTCACCCACCTGGAATTCCGGTTGCCCGTGCAAGGCGGCCTTCATTGTTTCCGCGCCGGCCTTCAGCGTCAGAATTGTCGTGGCGCCCATTGGTTCGATCGCACTGACCTGTGTATTGCCGCCATCCTTCAAAACCCGCAAATGTTCCGGCCGCACGCCCAGTTGTACGGCCTGTTGTGGAACTGGTCTGCCGGCGTTCAATGCGGTGCCGCCTGCTGCCATCAGATTGATGGCAGGCGCTCCAAGCATTTCGGCGACATAGGTGCTTGCCGGTGCATCATAAAGATCATGCGGTGCGCCGACCTGCCGTACGCGACCATGTTCGAAAATGGCCATTTGATCCGATACGGACATGGCCTCCTCCTGGTCATGGGTCACGTAAATGACGGTCTGGTTCATCTCGCGCTGAATGCGTCGCAACTCCACCCGGGTTTCCTCCCGCAACCGTGCATCCAGGGCGGATATGGGATCATCCATCAGATATGCCACCGGATCGCGCACCAGTGCCCGTGCAATGGCAACGCGCTGACGCTCACCGCCTGAAAGTTGTGATGGCGGTTTGTGGAGGATGTGCTGCATGTGCAGCTTTTTGGTCACTTCGTCGACACGCGCAGCAATCACATCTTCTGCTATTTTGCGCTCGACCAGCGGAAAGCGTACATTCTGCAAGGCCGTCATATGGGGAAACAGCGCCAGATTCTGAAAGACCATCGCCACATTGCGCTGTGCCGGGCTTACACCGTTCATCGGGCGATCATCAATGAAGACAGAGCCGCTGTCGGGTGTTTCAAGACCCAGAATGATCTTCAGGATCGTCGATTTTCCGCTCAGGGGTGGGCCGAACAGGCAGAAGAATGCATTGTCCTCGACCTCGATGCTCACATCGTCCAGAGCCACCACATCGCCATAGTGCTTGCAAATGTTTTCAAGGCGAATGGATGCCATCAGATATCTCCTCCAATGGCAATTCCCGAAACGGGATCGAACAGCCGAACCATTTTCGGGTCGATGGAAAACCGCAAAACATCACCAATGCTCGGCATCGCGATCTGATTGTCCAGAACAGCCTTGGCCTCGATGCCGTCGCCTCCCAGATGCAGGATCGTGCGCGCACCGATACGCTCGACGAAATTCACCGGCAGGGCCATGGTGCCATTGGGATCGGGATTGACCTGTTCAGGACGAAACCCGAAAAGAACCTTTTCCGGCAACCCTTGAGAAGCAGCGCGGTCCGAAAGAGCAAGTGGTGCCGACCGGCCGGCCGATGCCAGATCAACCAGTTTGCCTTCATCCGATGAAGCGATGGTGCCTTCAAGAATATTCATGCCCGGAGAGCCGATGAAGCGCGCCACAAAGACGTCCTGCGGGTTGTTGTAAATTTCCAATGGCGTGCCAACCTGCAGCAGCTTGCCGTGATCCATCACCGCAATGCGATCCGCCATGGTCATGGCTTCCAGCTGGTCGTGGGTGACATAGACCAAGGTCTGTGAGAATTGCCTTTGCAGAGCCTTGAGTTCACTGCGCATGACAGAGCGGAACGCTGCATCAACATTCGACAGCGGTTCATCCAGCAAAAATATGGCCGGCTCGACCACGGCTGAGCGCCCGATCGCCAGACGCTGCAAAATATTGACCGACAGGCCTGCGGCCCGTCTGTCCAGCATCGGGGTCAATTGCAACAGGTCGGCCATGGCATTGACCCGGCGGTTGCGCTCGGACGCACTGACGCCCTGCGCCCGCAAACCGTAGGCCAGGTTTTCGCGAACAGACATATGGGTGAAAATGGCATAATTCTGAAAAACGAAACCCACACCCCGGCGGCTCATCGGAACATCCAGAATGCTGCGGTCATCAAAGCGAATATCGCCTTCGGTGGGGTCCACCATGCCGGCGATCATGTTCATCGTTGTGGATTTCCCACAGCCCGACGGCCCGAGAAGTGCCACGAACTCGCCATCACCAATGGTCAGGTTCATCTGCGCCAGCGCCGTGAAGGAACCAAACTTCTTGCCGAGATTGGAAAGGGCAATTTGCGTCATCTGGCATTCGCCCCTTTTGACATTCTGCTGATGGCAATCGCCGATATGACAGACAGCACAATCAGGATGGCCAGTGCAATCGCTGCCACATAACCCCAGATCAGATCCTGCTGGGTGACCTTGTAGATATAGACGGAGATGGTTTCCGTGGCGACGCCCGGCCCGCCACCGGTCATGATGTAGAGCGTATCGAATATCTTGAAGATTTCGATTGTACGGATCGCCAGTGCGATGATGATGATGGTCTTCATCCGGGGCAGCACAATGGTGAAAAAGCGACGTCCCCATGATGCGCCAAGCAAAACGGCAGCCATTTGCTGGTCCTGGGGAACGGAAATCATGCCCGCCAGCAGGATGAGGAACATTAATGGCGTCCATTGCCAGATATCGGCCGCCATGACGGCCACCAGGGCAAGACTGGGATCTGACAGCCAGGCAATCTTGACCGGAGATGCGGAAAACAGCGAGAGAAGATCATTGACCGGCCCGCCCGACTGGAAAAGCAGAAAAAACATGTATCCGGCGACGGCAGGCACCACCATCATTGGTATCAACAGCGTCGAATAGAACCAGCGCTTTCCCGGGAACTCGTCGACGAAAAGCACGGCAAGCCCCAACCCCAGAAGAAACTGGATTGGCACGCAGACGATCATCACCAGAAAGGTACGCCACATGGCGGCCCAGAAGCGGCTGTCCGAGGCCAGATCCGTATAGTTGATGAAGCCGATCCACAACTCGTACGCCCTGTACCAGGGAATACCATCCAGTGGTGACCAGTCCGTCATCGAGATGTACAATTGCATCAGGATGGGGAAAACGGCGATGAACAGCACGAGACATTGTGCCGGCAACGTCAACCAGAAACCAAGGCGCTTTTCTTCACTGTCGGCTTTATCCTGCGGAAGCACCGCAATATCCGCCTCTTTAACAGACACCCCGTTCATTCCTTCAAGGCTCCAAATGTCAGACCGCGCACCAGATGTTTCTGGATGGCAATACCTAATATGACCGGCGGTATCGCCGCAATCAGTCCCAGTGCAGCCTTCGCACCATAGAGCTGGCCCGTCATGGAGGAGGACAGTGACGTCATGTAAACGGGAATGGTCACCCAGTCCCGCGTCGTCAGCAGCAGTGCGATGAGATAATCCGACCAGTTCATGATGAAGACGAAAAGCGCAGAGGATGCCAGCGCCGGGCGCATCATCGGCAGGGTGATCACGGCAAATACCCGCAGCCGCGTGCAGCCTTCGACCAGCGCCGCATCTTCAATCTCGCGTGGCATGTCGTCAAAAAATGTCTTCATCAGCCAGAAGGCAAAGGGCAGCGTGACAATTCCGTAGACAACCGCCAGACCAAACCAATTGTCTATCAGACCCAGAAACGACCACATGATCATCAGCGGTATCATCACGGCCATGGGTGGAAACAGGCGCAATTGAATGAGGGCCAGAGGCAGGTTGTTGCCTTTGCCAAACCGCGACAGGCCATAGGCTGCAGCCGTGCCTGCGGTCATGGCGATCAACGTTCCGAAGGTTGCCGACAGCAGCGACGCCATAATGGGACGGGCGGCCGTACGTTCCAGAGATACAATGAGTTCGGAAGATGATTGTCCGAAAATAAACCGAAAGTTGTCCAGTGTTGGATTCTCCGGCCACCAGGTCAGAGCGGCACCGGAGGCCGACCATTCAGCGATCGGCTTGAAAGCCATCGACAACATCCACAGCGTCGGAACCAGTGATATCGCGATAATTAGCAGGATCATTGCATAGCGCAATAATTCAAAGGGGAGAGATCGACGCATGTACTACACCTGCAAATTGACAACCTCCGGGGGCCAGACTCGCTGGCCCCCGGGCTTACCGGGAGTTCGGGAGTCCTATCAGACAGGGTCTACAAGATCCGGCCAGGCCGCCTTGTTTGCCGTGATGGCCTCGATCAATTTCTCCTCGCCAACACGGCGGGCAATGCGCTTCCAATTGCGTTCGGTGTTTTGCATCGCCTGTTCAGCCGTCATCGAACCGGTCAGGGCACCCACCAGATTTTCATCCAGTGCATTGTGGAAAGCGGTTGCGCCTGGATAATTGATCGTCGGCACCGTGCGACGCACAGTCTCGCGCACCACATCCATGTGATAATCATGGTAGGTTTCACGCACCAGCGGATCCGCAAAATTGGACAGTTGGAACGGATCGAAATAGCCACCCGGATTGGCCGTCATCCAGGAATAGATGCGCGACGAACCCAACCACTGCAGCAACAGATAGGCCGTTTCCGGATGGGCTGATTGCGAAGAGACACTGGCACTGAGATTCAACCAGAGCACTGAACGACTGACCATTCCATCGTCGTGAATCCGTCCCGGTGGAATGTGGGACCCGATCTTGCCGGTAACCTTGGAGCCTTCATTGGCTGCATTGTCGAGGAATTTCGGCAGATTGGAGAAAGCACAGGTCATCGCAGCGCCGCCACTGGCGAAGTTGCCATACTGTTCCGGCCAGCCCCAGGAAATTGCATCCGGTGAGTGATGTGCCAGCGATTTGACGTATTCCTCTGTGGCCGCAACACCCTGGTCGGAGTTGATCAAGGACGTACCATCATCGGCAAACAGAAACTGGTTTGGCGATGCCATGGAAACGTAACGTTGATACCAGTTGGTGTACCCCCAACCCTGATTGCGCAGGTCGGTGCTGCCGAACAGGCCATCATCCGGGCGATGGAAAAACGCTGCGATCTCGTCGTGTTCTTTCCAGGTCTTGGGCGGCGCGAGAGCATATCCATGCTTGTCGGCAAAGGCCTTCTGTTCCTTTGGATCAGAGAACAGGTCGGTACGATGGTTCCAGGTCTGGAAGTCTCCATCCAGCGACACCCCATAGGTCGAACCACGATAATTGTTGAGCAATGAAACGCCTTTGGCGCCGCCGACATAGCCGCGATCCACATCATCCCATTCGGGCCGATGCGTGGCGACATATTCATCCAGATTGACGATACCGCCGGTCTCTGCCAGATCTCCAAGACGGTTCCATTCCACCGCATAGATGTCGAAAGCCCCACCACTGGTGCTGACATCCTGCATGACCTTGGTAAATTCCTGACCATTCGGCACACCAATTATGTCGAGCGTGATGCCGGTTTCCTGCTCCCAGAGATCCTTGATCGAGGGCGCTCCAGCCGGAAATGGCTGGGTGATCTGTCCTATCGAGCCGTCTGAAAGCCCCAGGACAATGCGTTCAGGTGCCTTGCCGGATGCCTTCAGCGACCGCGCGGCCTCAATGGCGCGACCTTCCGGAGTGTCCGGACCGTACTGATAGCGCTCGGCGCCATCAAAGCCTGTCGGACCGCCAACCATGCCCTCGGCAAGACCGTCGGCAGCTCTGGCCCTGTCAGGACGCAGATAAAGCGGCGTACCGATGGCCAGAACGCCAGCAGCTGTTGTCGTAGACAGGAATTTCCTGCGCGAAAATGCGGATTTCAATACCATAATATCCTCCCAATTTGGTGATTTGGCACCACCATTGCGAGGAAATATTGATGTATAATGATTGCAGCACAAGCGTCATAACCAATCATTTAACATCATTATCATTCATATGCACAGTCTTGAACCTTGAATTGACTTGTAAATGGAACCAATTCTGGAAATGATGGATTATGATTGTTGCGCGGTTTGTGCAGACATCGCAAAGACTCGGAGCAGGCATTGAAAACAACAGTCAGCCAGATTGCACAGGAAGTCGGTTTCTCGGTTGCAACCGTGGATAGGGCCCTTAATGATCGCGGCGGGGTCAAACAACGCACCCGTGAGATCGTGCTGGCGGCAGCGCGGCGCATGGGCTATTTCGGACCGGCGGAAATTCAACCTGCTGCCGATGTCCACATCGATTTCATACTGCCGGGCGGCAGCAACAGTTTCATTGCCAATCTGCGCAAGGACCTGCTTGAAGAAGCCACCAGCTATGGCAACGTGCTTCCGAATCTGCACGTCATTGACGGCTTTGATCCCTATCGGGTTGCCGCCCGGCTGCACGAGATGGTTGGAAAGACCGATGCGGTCGGTGTGGTCGCGCCCGATCATCCGGCTGTGCGCGAGGCCATCAACCGGCTCGCCACCTCCGGCGTGCGGGTCGCCACGCTGGTCTCGGACATACGCTCGGTGACAAAGGTCGGCTATATCGGGATAGACAACCGAGCCGCAGGAAGACTCGCAGGCCTCTTGACCGGGCGATTCCTGCATCCCGACAACCAGCACAATATCGTGGTTTTTATCGGTTCACCCTCCTATCGCGGGCACGAAGAACGGGAAATGGGGTTTCGCGCGGTGACGGGGCGCGACTTCAACAATCTGCGCATATCGGCGCTGATTGAAGTCGAAGAGGACCGGGACCGCGCCTATGAAGAGATGCACGCCATTCTCAAGACAGATCGACCGTCGGCGATTTACAATATCGGGTCTGGCACACAGGGCATTGCGCAGGCCCTGAAGGAGGCCAATGCGCAGCATGACATAGTCTTCATCGCCCATGACCTGACCGACGCCACCAGAGGTCTTCTGTTGGACAGAACAGTGGATGCCGTGATCGATCAGAATTCACGGGTCGAGGCGCGCGAAATCATCAAGCTGCTCGCCGCCGCGGTCCGGGGAACAAAGGAACCGGAATATCTACCACGGTTGCAGGTGTTGTTTCACGAGAATATCCCGTCCAGGTAACGCTGGACGAAGCGCGCCTGAAAAGGGGCATTATCAACAATTCAGATAGCTGCCCTGCGGAAATTGAATTTTTCATGGCTCGTCGTCGCTGTTACCCTGCGGCAATTCACCCTTTCCCGACCGGCTGGCAAACTGTGCTGGCCACGGGGCAGGATATGCGCATCAAACCGGCAGGCAGCAGTGAACATTACGCCCTACCCCAAACTCTTCCTTGCAAATGATTTGAATGAGGCTCTTCACGCGCTGCGAGAATTGGCTGACAGCGCCATTCCTCTCGCCGGAGCGACCTGGGTAATGCGCGCGCCGCTGCGCTGCGAAACAGCCGATCAGACTTTGATCGACCTGTCACGCATCGAGGCGCTACGCACCATCAACATTGACCAGCAAGAGGCAGTGATCGGCGCTCTGGCAACCCATGAACAAATCGCCCACGCCCTTCAAGGGTACAAGGATCTGGCAGCCTTGACACAGGCGGCTGGCCATTCGGCCAATCCGGCCATTCGGCGCATGGCAACCATTGGCGGCAACATTTGCACAGCGGAATTTGCGGCGGCTGATCTGGTGCCGGCGCTTCTCGCCCTGGATGCCAGACTGGAAATCGAAGGCCTTGATGGCAGCAGAACCCAGACCATGGCGGCCTTCCTTGAGGGGCGCGCCACCCGCGCCCAAACCGATCTGGTAACACGCCTGATTATCCCCCGCACGCAGCGTACAAGCACGCATGCCCGCCTGACCCTGCGCAAGGCGGGCGACTATCCCGTTGCCAATCTCAGTGTGTCGATTGCTCTGGATGCCGGCGGAAAAATATCTGAGGCAACGGTCGCGGTCGGTGCGGTCGAAGCCGTTGCAAAACGCTGGACAGGCTTTGAAGAGGCCATCATTGGCCATGCGCCGTCGCCCGAAAAAATGCAAATGATCGCCAAAACCTGTCTGGAAGAATTTGACGGACGGGACGCAACAGACGCGCCAGGCTGGTATCGGCTGCGGGTTTTGCCCGGCCTTGTTGCCAACGCGTTTTCAACCCTGCAGGAAATAACCCTGGGGAGAGCCATGTGACCATCACACTGACAGTCAACAGGGAAGAGCGCATCTTCAGCGGTGACCCGAGAACCCCGCTGGTCGACGTCTTGCGCGACCATCTGCGCATGACCGGCACCAAGGCCGTGTGTCGCGAAGGCTTTTGCGGTGCCTGCATGGTGCATGTGGATGGGGCGCCGATGGCATCTTGCCTGCTGCCCGTCGGATCGCTCGACGGCGCCGCGGTGACCACCATTGAAGGCGTCGCCACAATGGAGCATCTCAATGCTGTGCAACAGGCATTCGAAGACCATGACGTGGTGCAATGCGGCATGTGTTTTCCGGGCATGGTGATGACCATGAGCCGCTTTTTTCAGACGAATACATCGCCCGACCGTGACGAGATCAAGGCCGCAATGACCGGTAATATTTGCCGCTGCACCGGCTATGAGCGCATCGTTGACGCCCTCATGTCGATCCGCACAAACGAGGTCACGCCCTGATGCAGAACAATGCAGACGCTGCCGTGATGAATTTCCCGCGCCGGGACGCGCGGGACAAATTGCTCGGCCGCACGAAATACACCATCGACGTGGGCGGCTCGGAGGTCATTCATGCGGTTTTGTTGCGCGCAGAGGTCGCCGCCGCGCAAGTGCTTCGGCTGGATGTTGAAGCCGCCCGTTCCATGCCCGGTGTGCGCGCCATAGCCACCTGGGAAGATGCCCCCGGCGCGCACGGCATCGGCATTGCCGACCATCCGATTTTTGCCAGGGATGTCATCCGCTATCATGGCGAACCGATTGCCGCCATTGCAGCCGAAACGCTCGTACAGGCCCATGCTGCAGCGCAGGCCATCACATTGGAACTGGCGCCCCTGCCCGCCGTGCTGACCATGGCGCAGGCGCTGGAAAAAGACGCACCGCTGGTCCACCCTGACTGGAAAGACTACGATATCCTGTTTGAGGGCGCATCCCGCGGCGGCAATGTCGCCTGGGAAGCCACTGTGGCACGCGGTGACACGGATGCGGCTTTTGACCGACCGGATGTGACGATTGTTGACGGGGTTTACCGCGTTGGCCGACAAAGCCATGTGCCGTTTGAACCGCGCGCCGTTGTTGCCGCTTTTGAAGACGGCAGGCACCATATCCAGACCTCTACCCAGGTGCCCTGGACCGTCCGCCACGTCACCGCCAGAGTGCTGAATATTCCAGAATCGCAGGTGCGGGTGACTGTCCCGGCTGTCGGTGGCGGCTTTGGCCTCAAATTCGATTGCTCACTGGAGCCCTATGCCGCCATTCTGGCAAAAAAATCCGGACGGGTTGTTTCTCTGGTCAATTCACGCCGTGAGGAGCAAATGACCTGCCTGTGCCGGGAAAATGCCGAAATCCGCATCCGCTCGGCTGTCACGGCAGACGGAGAAATTGTCGGACGCGAGGCAACAGTTCTGATGGATTGTGGCGCCTACGGCGGTGAACAGGTGTTTTTGACCACCATGACGGCGCATACGCTGGGCGGCAATTACCGGCTCGGGTCCGTGCGCCTTTCAAGCCGGGCAATCTACACCAATACGCCGCCCAATGGTGCATTTCGCGCCTGCAACGGTGTCTACAATACTTTTGCGCTGGAACGCCACACCGATGAAATCTGCGATGCCATTGGCATGGACCGGATGGAATTTCGCCGCCGCAACGTGGTGGGCGATCAGGATATCGGCGCGACCGGGCAGGTCTTTGAAGGCGATGTGTTGCGCCCGATGATCGACCGCATGCAGGCCCTGTGCGCCAAACATCCCAACAGCCGGAAGAACGGCCAGCGGCTTGACGATGGGCGGATCTACGGTCGGGCCATGACCGTGGGCACATGGTTCATTTTCGTCGGCCCATCGGCAGCAACAGTCAATCTCAATGTTGATGGCAGCGCCACTCTGGTCACCTCCGGCGTCGAGATCGGTTCGGGCAGCATGATGCATGCGCTGCCGCAGATCGTTGCAGCAGGCCTTGGCATTGCGCCTGAGCAGGTGATCGTCAAGACCGCTGACACCGACGCTGCCGGCCGCGACCTGGGCGTCGGTGGCGGCCGCACCACCGTATCGATAGGCGCGGCCAGCGCAGCGGCCTGTGATGAGGTGCGGGACAAGCTGCTGGCTGTTGCCAGCGAAATGCTGCAAACCGCGCCCGAACAGCTGGTGCTCGCTGATGGACGCGTCGAGATACGGGGCAGACCCGGTTCCGGCACCACAATACAGAAGGTGGTGGCCGAGGCGGAAACCCGCACCGGCCCGATTTCCGGCAGTGGCGCCTTCACCGCCCCCGGCATCGAAGCCATGCCAGGCTGCGCGGCTGGACATTTCATTGATGCGATCGATATTCCGGTTTTCGCCGTGCACGATTGCGAACTGGCCATTGATCCGAACACCGGGCAGGTTGAAATTCTGGCCTATCGCGTCGTGCAGGATGTTGGCCGGGCGCTGAACCACAGGGCCATCCACGGGCAAATCCAAGGCGGTGTCGTACAGGGCATGGGCTATGCGTTGCATGAAGAAATCACCATCAACGAACAGGGCTGTTTCGATCAAACGGGCTTCGAGGCCTATCGCCTGCCCCTGGCGCAGGATGTTGTGCCGATCGAATTCGATCTCTTTGAGGGCGCACCGTCCTGCGGTCCATTGGGCACGAAAGGTGCCGGTGAAGTGCCCATTCTCAACGTCGGCGCCACCATCGGCTGCGCCATCGCCAATGCAACCGGCAAACAGGTCTCGCAACTGTCCCTGACGCCGCCCCGGGTCCTCGCATTGTTGGACGGGCGGGATGAGCCGCTTGCGCTCAATCATATCAGCGCGATTTGGAGCGATAATACGCTGCGCAGGTGATGGGGCGATCGCAATGCGCCGCGGCAGAACTGTTCTGATTAACACATGATCACACTGAAAAGTCGCCTCTCAAGAACCCGACACCTTGCGTATTTGGTCAGTCAGCACCTGGTAACGGCAATGATTCCGTATTTTTTCCAGGTGCCTTTTCAGGCTCAAGTTTCCAGATGGGGTACGCGGATTGCGCATTGAACACGCCGCTTTGCGCAAGCTTTCTGGTGCCTGACAATCGGCTGTGGATCGCCTGCATGCTCGGACTATCCACGATGAAATACTGCGTCCATCCCAGATCAGAGAACGCATCGATCAACTTGTCCTGGATCTCATCACCTGCGAAATTCAATTTCGCCGCATATTTGTTCTGATAGTAGATCACTGTGCCGCTGTTGAGATCGGCCCACACGATAGCATTTTCCGACTTCACCTCCTGTGGCAGAAGCACCTTGGGCGTGTAGGGCGTAACCTGACCGAGGCGCACAAGGGCGACAAATAGTATTGGTAGAAAAAGAACCAGCCACCTGGACCCGAGTCCTGACTCAATGCTATCGGGTTTTCCGCTGCCCATGAATTCAAAGGCAACCATGCAAAGAACCAATACGCTTGCTGGCAGCAGGTAATAGGGAATGCGGATTGAGTGGGTGGCGAAAAACGCCAATGAGACGGTCAGCGCGACCAATGCACCAATGGACGCGCCGAATACTCCGTCCCCGGCAGGACAATGCTTGCCTGTGGCCAGTCGAAAGACAAGTATTGCGCAGGCGCCGATCAATGCTGGTGCAGCAAAGCCCGTTTTGAAATAATAACCCAGGTTCTCCAGAATGAGAGACCATTGAAGAACGGGTGGACTGGCGTCAATGGGACTGTAGGTCGTCGAGAAAATACCGCCGGCATTGATAAGGTTTGCCGCCAATACCGGCAATAACCCTGTTGCGCAGAACCCAGCGAATGCAAGCAACAGAGCCGGCAGGCAATTTGCAATTGCCGACAACCGCCATAATCGCATTGTCAAGACAATCTGAGTGGCAAAACCGATCAGCAGAAAGACATTTGGCAGCCTGACAGACAACAACAGCCCACACAGAAGACCAAAAGCCAATGCAGGAACCGGTCTGGCCGCTGCATGGGAGCCCGGAAATGCGACAAATGACAAGGCGGCCGCGAGTGGAACAATTGACACAGTCACCGGTATCGATGCGCTGGCCAGGGCCATGTTTTGCGCCATTGTCCAGGCAAGAAGACATAATGCGACCACGGCAAGCACAGTTGCAGGCCATGCCGCCCTGTGGCGCGCGAAATGCATTGCATAGGCGGCTGCAACGAGTGTCATGCCGATGATGAAAACATAGGCCAGGGCAAGACTCTCAGGAAAAAGAGCAAGCACCATTCCTGTCCCGGGCGGATACTGAAGAATAACCTGCCCGGTTGCCTTCTCGTAATGATGGCAATGCGGCGCAATCGCCTCTGACCAGTTGCTGGAATCCGCATGGACTGAACGTGCGACCCGCACAAGCTGTCGGGCCTCCTGATTATCGAACTTTGTATCAAGGCCGCCAATGGGGCCCTTGTCCCGTATAAGCTCCGCCTGTCTGGCGTAGCCGAAGGAATCACAACCGAAGGCCCGCAGATTGGCTTGATTCTGGGTCAGGAAAATCAACAGGCAAACCATTGCCGTCACGAAAAAAATCAGGCGTGATGTGTCGCGCTCACCACTGAAAACTCTGGAAAGGACTCGTGTCGTCTCGCTCATCAGATCCACTTGTATTCACAGGGCTTGGCAGGATGCTCCATTTGACAGACAATGCCCAATTGCTGACCGTTCGTACATCCGCAAGCGTGCTGTTTACCGTGTATTTTCAAAAACAGGTCTTTTTGGAACCGGCCGGTGCCTCTGCGCGTTGGTTCCCTGCATACAGCAAAGGAGACCATCATGGCGACCAAAGACAAGAATATGAATCTGACAGAGTCGGACCTGGCGCAGGACAAAATGGGCAACAATGCCTTGCAGGGCAATGACCAGAGCAATACGCGCAATCAACGCCAGGCCGTCCCGGATGTGAAGCTTGAGACGGACGGCATCATCGAGTCCTTCAAAAAACTGGACAAGGACTACCGCGCCGAGGAAGATCTGGGCAAAGGCAATCGCAGCGGCGAAACATCTGACTGATGCGGACATTCCGGCCGACATGCGTCGGCCGGTTGGCTTGTGCAGTGATGGGATCATGCTCCTCCCGCGGAGCAGATCCCAAATTCATTTGAATGGGATAAAACGGGACAGGAGCCGGCGCAGTGATCTGGATTTTCTTGGGGCTGGCTGTCATCCTCTTCGCCGCAAGCGTATTGCCGTTTTTGCATATTGCCCATGGCCTTGTCCGCACGCTTGATTTTCCGCGTATCCAATACGCGCTGCTCGCTATGGTCTTGCTCGTCGCAATGCCGCTGCTTTTTGAACAAACCGGCATAGCTTGGGTGACCATGGCCCTTCTGGCCGCGTCAACCGTGATTCACCTGACCTATATCGTGCGTTTTACCCCTTTGTGGCCCGTCAAGACGACCTCCTTCGACGGCGACCCAGATGACGTTGCGACCATTCGTTTGCTGGTCAGCAATGTCAAAATGAGCAACAGAAAATACCAGCCGCTGATCGACCTTGTGGTGGAGCAGTCGCCCGACATTGCAGTGTTCATGGAAGTTGATGAGCAATGGACAAGCGCATTGGAAACCGTGACGCGTGGTTACGATCACGTGGTGGCATGCCCTCAGGACAACAGTTACGGAATGCTTCTGGTATCACGTTTTCCATTCACCGAAAGCCGCATCAATTATCTGCTGAATGACCACGTACCGTCCATTGACGTGACAGTCCAACACCCGAAATCAGGCAATTTCCGGCTGTTCGCGATCCATCCGGAACCCCCGTTGGTGAACAGGGACACCGTGGGGCGGGATGCAGAAATTGCACTTGTGGGCAAAAAGGTGCGCGACTTTAGCGCCCCCCTGATCGTCACCGGAGACCTTAACGACGTTGCCTGGTCGCCCACAACGCAGCGTTTCAAACGCATCTCCCGACTGCTCGATCCGCGAGAGGGACGCGGCATGTTCAACACATTCGATGCGCGTTTTTTCTTCATCCGCTGGCCGCTGGATCACATTTTTCACTCATCTCACTTCCAGCTTGTCAGGATGCAGCGCATGCCCTTTGTTTGCTCGGACCATTTTCCGATGCTGTTCGATCTGGCATTGGTGGGCCAACAGTCTGACAACGGGTCAAACAGCGAGGCAACCCGGGAAGACCTTGAAGAGGCCGACGACGTAATCGCGGAAGAAGAGACGCGCGATGAAGAGCCGGCAGGTTCAGACTGGGAGAAATGAAACCCCCAGCCCCGCCCCAGCCCCGTTGCAAATGGTGATTGGGAAAAACTGGGGTGGCTGCATTGATTGCAGGAATTGGCATCCGTCTTCTCGAACAGCCGCTAACCCTCAAACCGCAATATCAGTGACCAGCAGGTGCGATGCATCCCAGATGGCGGGGCAGACTTCCGCCTCTGCATGCCCATTGCGCAGTCGACGACAGGCACCGACCGGCAGGTCTGTCACGCACAAGACATGGTCACTCATCATGGCAGCCGTTTGCGGAAGCAATGCAGCAAACACGCCGTCCAGCGACACAGAAACATCACATGGAATGAAAGCGCAGGCGCCGCCAACACCCGTGTCCGTATGCGGCACGCCGACAGGAACGCCAACGGCGCCTATGGCGCAAACCGCAGTCTGCAATTCCACAGCCCGTGATCGGGCACAGCCGAACACACGATTATAACCTGTGATCATGTCGGTCTTTGCCGGGATGATGATCAGGTCCAGGTCGAGCTTTCCCAAGCGCGACCAGAGTGAGGTGAATTCTGAGTCGAGACAAATGATAATGGCCAGCCGCAGGCCGTTCCAATTGATGACATTGATGGAACCGCCGGCGATTGTAATCCCGCCGGCACCACCTGCTTCCAGGGGTGTCAGGCTGAGCTTGTCCTGGTGGAACCGTCCAGCATCGGGTGTCAGAAGCCAGGCGCGGTTGAGGAAACCGGGGACACCGTCAGGCAGGGCTGTCGGAAAGGGAATTGTCCCTGCAAGCACGGAAACCCCGTAATGCACGCTCATGGCCGATATCGCGTCAAGTGCAACCGTGCCCACTTCGGACAGCCATTGCAGCGACTGGTTCGTCGGCAGATCGGCAGGTGCGAAGGAAAGCCATTGCGCGCAGGCAAATTCCGGCATGACCAGCATATGTGCGCCCCTGGCGGCGGCCGCCGCCATCCCTTCGTCCACACGCGCCAGCCAGGACGTCAGATCAGGCAGGACAGGCTCAAGATTGACGGCCCACAGGTCGAGAGATACGGTTTCCATCTGTTCTTTCCTTGCCATAGGCCTGACGCCCAAAATCAGCTTTTGGTGAAACCGCGCCGGCTCAATCGTTTGACGTTTGATGCTGTCTTTTTCCCGATGGGCGCCAAAGCCTGAGTAAGCACACCGACGGGTGTTTTACCCTGAAGGATCGCTGCCGTTGCAGCATTTGCACTCTGCGTGAAGGCGTCTGTTTTTTCATCCATCATGCGGGCGTTTTCTCCGGGGGTCACCGACCAGAGGCCAGCCATGCCCATCATTCTGTAACCGATCACCGCCTGTGCCTCTGCCACCATCTTGCCGGTGGCAAATGCAAGCGTCCACATCGTCATTAAATCATTCTGCTTTGTCACGGTGGTATTCCGATCCTATTGTCGTATTTCAAACTTCAGGCGTCCACAAAGCCACAAGGCATCAGCATCCGAGCGTTGACCAGCAATATTGCGACCAGCGCCAATGATGCATGCTCGATTGCATTCGATGTGGAGAACCGAATTGATAAAATATACGATGTTCTGATTGCCAACGCACAAGATGGCATATGGTTCCTCTGTATAGACGCAATTTCACCCCGCAGGCAAGGTTTTGAATTTCAAAGCTGATCCAACGCCCATGAAACGCGCTTTCCCCTTGAGACGCGCCTCCCCCTGGAGACGCGCCTCCAATAAGATTGTCCGGGCATGCGGCAGTCCAGTGCCTTCGATTATACCGTTTGCTGTTTTTGGGTGTTGCGCGTGCGTTGCATTTTGCGGTCATCGATGGGGAACCAAGTCGTCATGAGGGCGTTCTCCAAAGCGCGTTATCAGCCAAAGGAAAACACCATGAAAACTCTTTCAGACGCATTTGAACACACACTCCAGGATATCTATTATGCCGAAAATGCTTTGACCAAGGCTTTGCCAAAGGTTCACGAGGCAGCAAACGGAACAAAACTGAAGAAGGCCGTTGCCGATCATCTTGAGGAGACAAAGGACCAAATCAAGGTTCTGGAAAAAGTATTCAAGTCGATCGGTAAAACCGCCTCAGGTGAAAAATGTGACGCGATTGAAGGCCTGATCAAGGAAACTGAATCGATCATCGAGGAAGCAAGCGGTGTTGCCAAAAATGCCGCTTTGATTGCAGCATGTCAGGCCGTGGAACACTACGAGATTGCACGCTACGGAACGCTGCGGGAGTGGGCGAAGGTCCTCGGTCACGACGAAGCCCACGATTTGCTGACGAGCATCCTCGATCAGGAAAAAGCCACCAATAGCAAGCTGACAAATCTGGCTGTTTCCTCCATCAACGAAGCGTAGGCATAACGCGTCACAGCCGTTCGTCTTTAAGCCGCCAGCGATAGGCATGTCATCAATGAGACCATTGTCTGCGCTGGCGGTGTTCCAACTATCCTGCCCCGAACCTTCTTTCCTGCAGGCCCTTTATCATCAGCGCTCAAGCCGATTTCGCCGCAACGTTCAAAACAAATTTGGAACCAATCTACCAGCACAACGTTGGTGATTGGAATTACTGCGTCCCAACTGTGAAAGGCAAAATCATGAACTCCATTATTTATCTGGTCGGCCTCGTCGTTGTCGTATTGTTTATCCTGTCAGCACTTGGACTGCGTTGATCATGGCTGAAAACCTTAATCCCAACATCACCGGTCAAAGCGCGGCTTCACCCAATCCGCCCCATTTGGCCAATCCTTCATATCTCGCCAATTCTTCCTACCTTGAGTGGGGCCCGGTATGGGCCGGGGCAATTGTTGCGGTGGCGATCTCAACCATATTGCTGCAATTCGGCGCATCAGCTGGCCTGGCTGTGGGTGATGCCATCAGACCGGACAACTCGCTGTCCTACAACTTCATTGTTGCAGGCCTGTGGATCTTGCTGGTGTCGGTCTCGGCCTCTGCGGCAGCCGGTTATATTTCCGGCCGCATGCGGATGAAGATGAATGATGCGGCGCCAGACGAAGTGGAATTTCGCGATGGAATCCATGGTGTAACAAGCTGGGGTCTCGCCACAGTGATCGTCGCCATGGCAACAGCATTGACAGCTGCCGTTGCATCATCACTGTCGGCGGCAGATGTCAGCACTGGGCCGGAATTCTCTGGCGAGATGCAGAACTGGGCAGCAAACCAGACCGTCATCATGGGCTTTGCGACCGCAGCCGGTTCAGCCCTTGGCGCAGCAGCAGCATGGTTTGCCTCGGTAACAGGCGGTAAACATCGCAACGATGGCACGTCACACCACGTTGTTGTGCCCTCCCCGCTCAGAAGGAAATAGCCAAGACGGCTTCGGCCTACCAGACTGTTTCAATTTAAAAAAAGCCGCTTCACAACAACTGGAGCGGCTTTTGTGCCTCTACAGGCCAGTCGCAGGCCAGACAGCGCGTATCAGACACGCGGTTCAAACCGGCCTCGCACGGCACCACAAAGAAAATCAAATGACAGAGGCGAGCAAAATACAGGATTCCAGAAGACCGCCAGCGGTTGGGCAATCTCATGTATTTGACAGTAAAGAAGCAAAAATCGCGTCCATTTGCTGAAGGTATCGATCCTTTTGGAAATGGGTCATTGCACGGATCCGGCCCAGCTCACCCATTCTTTTTCCAAGGTCACGATCGCGAACCAGAGTCTCGATCCGGTCGATCATTATTGCCTGGCCAGCTTCGCCGACGGGGTAGAGAAAACCGCTGATGTTGTCTTCGATGATCTCTGCCGTTCCGCCTTCACGCGTACCAAGAACCGGCAAACCATAGGCCATGGCATGAACCGTCGACCGGCCAAATGTTTCACCTCTGCCGCGCCGCCCTTGTGAATTCAGAATATGGGCGTCGCTTGCCAGAAAAAGGGCATCAATGTGCGGCGTCACAAGATAGCACCGCTTGGGGCTGAGCACTGCATGACCATTGTCATCCAATGATTGCAGAATTTGCTGTTGCACTTCTTCGGTCTCGAAGCCGACAAAAATCAGTTTCAACGCAAGCTGGCGTTCGTGAGCGGCTCGGGCAACCGACTTCAAGAGCAATTCCTGTCCCTTTTGTCTGGTAAAAGCGCCGACACTTATCAGGAGAAATTCATCATCTTGCACGCCAAGTTCGCTGCGGATTTCCTTGCGTGACAGTGGCCGCGGCGTTCTGGTGCGCTGCAGACGCGTCGCCCCGTGAAACAGATGTTTTTTCTGTGTCCCACGTTTGAAAGTTTCACTCTGCAAGCCCGGGCAAACCACGTGGGCTTCACCCGGTAATGCGCAAATTTCGCTCCAGGCTTTCAAGCAGGCCGAACTATCGAAGACAGCATATTTTACAAGGGCCAGGACGCCTGCGGTTTCTTTGAATCTTTCGACGTCTATTTCGTGAACCATCCAGATCATACGGTTTGCAACGTCTGGTGACTGTTTCAGGCTCGCTTCTGCCCAATCTCTCACCCGGTCATGCGTGGTGTTCAAAACAACCAAGTCCGCATGGGCCGCCTGAGCCAAAGCCGCTTCCTGAGGAATGAGCGGAATTTTGAATTGCGCACAAAGATTTCCACTCATGGCATCATCGGCCATGGTGGCGGCGCGCGCATTGGCGCCGCTGTCGATCATAGCCTCGCCGAGTTCCAGCAACTCCAGAGGCGCACCCGAGCGCGTCAAATCGTGCGAAACCAGCAACACATTCTTTCCGTTCAACGATGCAAGCTGTGCGGATTCCCGGCGGGTCCGCGCCTCCGGGACAGGGGTCTGCCAAGTCTGCGCACTTAGCGGTCCGGGCCCATCCGTATCCCCGTTTCCGCGCTGCCCGACAGTCATGAACACCTGCTGGTCGCATTGTCCCAGAACAGGTGTTTTCAAGTGGTAAGGCAGGGATCCGGCGATCGACCAACGGTCTGTTTGGGTATCATAGGCCTGAATAGCGTCCGTGAGCCTGATAGAATATGACTGCGGGTGTTTGAAAATCTGACCGCCATAGAGATAGACCATCCTGCCGGAGACAAGGCTGGAAAAATCACAATGCGAAACTGCGATCGGCAAGTCGGCAAGCCGCTCCCAATTGCCGCCTGGATGCGTCAGCCGAAAGGCTGATTGAAGATAGGTTTCCTGTGTCTTTTCGGTGCATGTGTACTGCGGGTCACCCTCGATTGCCTTGTAATCGCCCTGCTGCCCGCCAAATAGGTAGAATTGGTCCGCAACCAACGCGGTCCCGCGGTGCATACCGCCAATCGGTACAGGCACTTCCCTGCGCCAGGTTGTATCTGTTGCTGCGGCCCCTGAGACACCCAGGCTCCAATGGTCTGCAACAGGTGTCCACCGGTCGACATCCGCCCCACCGACATAGTGAAGACGTCCCCGCCACAATTGCATTGTCCCGGCATAACGCGGCGCAGGCAGGGGTGGCAATCGTTGCCAGGTTGAAGCCTTCGTATCGTAGCAATAGACCCAAGGCACGGCCGGGCTGCAATTTGCCCCGAGTTGGCCCCCGGCAATATATATGTAGCGCGCACCATCGGTGGAAACTGTGGAATGCGAATGAGGCAAATCATCAGGCACCGCGATGCTTTTGCCCCATTTTTTCCGCGACATGTCGAAGACGTGCATTTTGTCGCTTACTTTTGAAATACTCTCGAAGCCGCAAATGACGTACAATAGGTTTCCAATTTGCACCCCGCCAGGATCAAGAAGCGCCGCAGGGCAATCAGCGAGCCTGAACCACTCGGCTCCATCGGCCGTGTGTACCTGACGCGGAGCCTCGAAGGCATCAATACTGTTTTTGGCGATTTCGACGACGCGCAAACGACCTACCTTCGAGCGCAATTGCAGCGGCAACAGGCCGTACAATCCCCTCAAGACAGTGCCAATTGTGCCATTGTTCATCGTCAAACCATACTATTCTTCGCAGCCCTGCTGCAAGAGCCTGCAGTCTGGGTTTTTGAACCTTACCAACTATTTTCAAACACATGCGTGGTCTCGCAGCGCCTCGCTCAGATCATTTCGGCCAGGCTACGGATCGTATTTTCTATCCCATTTTCTGATTGCAGGCTCGCCGCCATGGCACGCGCTGCCTCCTGCATCGGACGATCAGTGGTGGCGCGCATCAGCGCAAGGGCCAGGGCACCAGAGGTCAGCCCATTGCGTGGCAGCGGTTCCGGACCAAGGCCGAGCGCTGCAACCCGCCGCCCCCAAAACGGCTGATCTCCGAAAAATGGAACAATGATGCTGGGCACGCCTGCACGCAATCCCGTGATCGTTGTGCCAAGCCCGCCATGATGCACGACCGCTGCCATATGCGGGAACAGCGCAGCATAGGGCATGGGATCAATACTCAGGATTTGCTTTTCATCACCCATCTCGAGCTGCGCCCACCCCTTGGCGACAACTGCACGCAGATTGGTTTGAGCCAGCGCATCGGTAACAATCCGGCCCAGCGCCTGCGGATTGCTGCTGACCATACTGCCAAAACCGACAAAAACGGGTTTGTCGCCTGCCCCGATGAAGGCGTCCAATTCAGACGGCAGGGGTGTTTTGGTTCCCGGCATTTGCCAAAAACCCGTCATCTCTGCCTGCGCCGGCCAGTCAGATGGGCGCCGCAGCAAGGCCGGACTGATGGCATGCAACAGGGGATAGGTTCCCCTTTCCGGCGGGAAAAGAACATCTTTGCCTTTGGAAATGGCCGGCAGACCAAAACCTTTACGCAATTCATTCACTGGTTTTCGAAACATCCGATAGGCAGCCGTGGATGCCTTGTAGCTGAACCTGTTCAGCGCCCTGGGCAGGAATTCCATGCCCATCAGGGGAAATTCCGCAGTCGGCACAAAGACGGGCTGAAACACACCCATTGCCACAGGAATGTCCAGATGGGCGGCGATATGCGGCGCCGCGAAGGCTTTCGGGTGAAAGACGATCAGATCCGGTTGGATATGCTGGGCCGCCTGCCAACAGTCACGCACCAATTGCCCATTCAGCGGACCTGACTTTCGCGTCAACTCAAGCCCTGATTTCAGTCGTGTCCATCGCCCCTGTGTGCCCTCGATCATCGCTTTGCCAGCGTCGGTTTCAATCAAGGCCAGCACGGCATCCGTCAGCGGGTAGACCTCGATACCAAAGGTCGCAATCCAAGATTGAAAACGCTCCGACGTGGCCAGAACGGGGCGAAACCCAGCCTTCTGCAGGCCCAGGGCAAGCGCCAGATAGGGTTCGACATCGCCGCGCGTACCGTAGGTCAAAAGGAGTATCGTTTTGCTCATGGAATTGGGTCCGTCAAAGACACTTTCTGCACGCGCTTCCCGTGATTCTGATGACGCGCAAGCCTGGCTGTTTCAAAACAAATAGATTGAACCAAAAGAGCATGTCTGGAGCGAGAGTAACACGCCTTGCTGTTCCCTCGCCCCGCAATCGTCGAAGGTGTTTTCAAAAAATGTCGACGCATTTGATCGCGCTGCCGTTCTTTGCATTTCCAAAGCGAAGCAACCCGGTGTCGCTCCGCTCACGCCGAGTCGGGATTTGCCCTTGTTGGCAGTCGCTGGAAGAAGGTGGCATATTTTTCGCCGCGTGTGGCTTCGAGAATTTGCGCAAGATGGTCGACCGGACGGTCGGACCAGTCTGAACGGATATCAACGAGAGGATATATCTCGCTCCCATAGACCTTGAGCGCCGCGGAGGTTGTGCCGCGCTGGTCGCCACCGGCATTCTGACCGGCTGCCAGGGCTGCAATCAGCCTGTCTTCGAGCGCCTGGCCGGCCTTGCTTTCATAAGTGTCAACCATGGCTTCGAGCACCTGTGCGCCGGTCAGCAGATTGCCGCAAACACCAAAGCCCTGCCGTACAAGCGAGCCGCAATAGGCCAGAATTTCAGCGCCGGTCCAGGCATGAACCCCGCCATCACGCCCGACGGCGATGCACTGGCGTCGTTCACGCCCCGCATCGGCTGCAACCAGTTGTTCGACAGTGGCCTTGGCCGTTTTGCCTGACGCCAACAGGTCCAGACCTTCAAACCCGTAGAGGGGATTTGTGGTATAGCCCTGCGTTGCAATGGCGCCAACTTCGGCACGCGCATGAGGTACCAGTGAGCCGACAACGGGGCCACCGGTCGCGGTGGCAACACCGAATGCCCCTGTGCGCAGATCCTTTGCAACGATCGAGAATGTCATGGGTCCTTGATGCCTGCGATTTCCACAGATGTCAATTTATACGCATAAATTAGTTGCGTCATCAATTTATGCTGATAAATTAGATTTGATCGGTCGCCAATACCGGTCCCATAATCCGGGGCGACTGCCATTTGCTATGCCGCCAAGGAGAACGTCATGCATATAATCAAAAGAGGAATAGTCGCCCTTGCCCTTGCCGCCGTGTCGGTTTTGGGTGTCGCAGGCTCCGCTTCTGCACAAACCCCGCCCAATGTCCTGATCGTCGGGCAGATTGCCGAGCCGTTGGCGCTCGATCCGCATACCGTAACCGCCGTCAATGATTTTCGCATCCTGATGAACGTCTATGACGGTCTGGTGCGCTACAAAAACGGTAAACTCGAGGTTGAGCCCGCCCTGGCGACCGGCTGGACCATATCAGATGACGGGCTGACCTATACTTTCACCCTGCGCGAAGGCGTCAAGTTCCATGACGGAACGGATTTCAACGCCGAAGCGGTGAAATTCAATTTCGATCGGATGCTCAAGGACGACCATCCGCAACATGATACGGGACCGTTCCCCCTGTCGTTTTTCTTTTCCTCGATTGCCGAGGTAACAGCAATCAACCCCACAACGGTTGCATTCAGGCTTTCCGAGCCCTTCGCGCCGTTCCTGTCCAACCTTGCCTATCCGACTGGCCTGATCGCCTCGCCTGCCGGCATTGTCAAACATGGCAAGGATTTCGGCCGCAATCCTGTCGGCACCGGCCCGTTCAAATTCGTCGAGTGGCAGTCCAATGCTCGCGTTGTTGTCGAACGCAATGATGACTACTGGGACGGCGCCCCCTCACTGGAAGCGGTGATTTTCCGCCCCATCACCGATGCCAATACGCGTGTTGCAGAGATGCTGTCTGGCGGTATCGACATGATGGTTGAAGTCCCGCCGGACAATATCGCCACCTTCGCCTCGGACCCCAACTACAATGTATACGACCAGGCCGGTCCCCATCTCTGGTTCCTGATCCTCAATGCCAAGGAAGGTCCATTTGCCGACAAGCGGATGCGCCAGGCGGTCAATTATGCGGTCAACAAGGAGGCCCTGGTCAACAATGTGCTGCAGGGAACGGCAACCGTTGCAGCCGGCCCGACACCGCCCGCCTTCAGCTGGGCTTATAATGAGGCGCTTGATCCCTATCCCTATGATCCGCAGAAGGCCAAGGAGCTGATTGCGGAGGCCGGCATGGATGGCGCCGAAGTCACCTTCTATGTCACGGAGGGCGGTTCCGGCATGCTGGATCCCGTGCCGATGGGCACAGCCATCCAGGCAGATCTGAAAGCGGTCGGACTGGACGTCAAGATCGAAACCTACGAATGGAACACGTTCCTCGGAAAGGTCAATCCCGGCCTCGAAGGCAAGGCGGATATGGCTGAAATGGCCTGGATGACCAATGATCCGGACACTTTGCCCTTCCTTGCGCTGCGCACAGCCGCCTGGCCGGACAAGGGTGGTTTCAATTCGGGTTACTATTCCAACCCTGAGGTCGACGCCCTGCTGGAAGGTGCACGCCAATCCACCGACCAGGCAGAACGCGCCAGGCTTTACAAGGAAATGCAGACCATCGTGCAGGACGATGCGCCCTGGCTTTTCGTGGCAAACTGGAAACAGAATGCCGTCGCTTCGGCCACGGTTGAAAATTTTGCCCTGCAGCCCTCATTCCTGCTTATGCTGGGCAAGGTTTCCAAGCCGAACTAAAACGCTGCGCCGGGGCGACCATCCGTCCCGGCGCTGCCCGAAACCACCGGGGAGACAGTGCATTGACCGGCTATATTCTTAAGCGGCTTGTTTCTGCCATTCCCGTTCTTTTCGGACTTTCCGTTATCGTCTTCCTGATCATGGCGTTGATTCCCGGCGATCCGGCAACCGCTATTCTGGGGTCCTATGCCACGCCGGAAAATGTCGAGCGCATCAACCGTCAACTCGGCCTCGACAAGACCCTGCTGGAACAATACGGCATATGGATCAGCAATCTGCTGCAGGGCGATTTCGGACGCTCCTATATCCTCAATCGCCCGGTCCTCGACGAAATTCTTGACCGCTTCGGCGCCACACTCATCCTTTCCGGCACAGCGCTGGTCCTGTGCTCGATCCTCGGACTGCTGGCGGGCATCGTTTCCGCCGTGCGGCAATTCGGCTGGGTCGACCGGGCGGTGACCTTTGTCGTCCTGATCGGCATTTCCATCCCGTCTTTCTTCCTCGGGCTGCTGCTTATCCTTTTTTTTGCGGTACAATGGCGCCTGCTCCCGGCCTCAGGCATGTACGCCGCCTATGGCGGCGGCGACTTGCCCGACCTGCTGCGCCATTTGATCCTGCCGGCGGCCACATTGTCGGTGGTTGCCACCGGCGTCATCGCCCGGCTGACCCGGGCCTCCATGCTGGAAGTGCTGCGCCAGGACTATGTGCGCACCGCGCGGGCCAAGGGACTGAATGAACGCACAGTCATCTACAAACACGCCTTCAAGGCAGCGCTTGTCAGCGTCGTCCCGGTGATCGGCATCCAGGCCGGTTTCGTTCTTGGCGGCGCTGTCTACATCGAAACGGTTTTCCAGTGGCCGGGTATCGGCGCAATGCTGGTCAAGGCTATTTCAACCCGCGACATCTTGCTGGTCCAGGGCGGTGTACTGGTGGTCGCGGCAAGCTATGTCCTGTTCAATCTGCTGGCCGATGTGGTGCAGTCGCTGCTTGATCCGAGATTGAAGTCATGAGCGCCACGACGAAATTGGCAAGTCAGAAATCACGCCGCCCGACCGCCTGGCAATTGCTGATGAACAACAGACTTGCAGCGGTTGGATTCTACATCATTGCCGCGCTTGTGGTGCTGGTTGTGGCCGCGCCGGTCCTGCCGCTTGACAATCCCGACACAATTGATCTGGCCGGACGCCTGCAGCCGGTTCTTTCCGACGGTCACCTGCTGGGGACCGATCATCTGGGGCGCGACATTCTCGCCCGGCTGATCTGGGGATCGCGGGTCTCGCTGGCCGTCGGCCTGTCGGCATCCATCATTGCCGCATTCTTCGGCTCGTTGATCGGCCTGGTGGCCGGTTATGCGGGCGGGCGCATCGATAACATCATGATGCGCGGCATCGATATGCTGATGGCCTTTCCCTACATCCTGCTGGCGCTGGCCATCGTGGCGGTGCTCGGGCCCGGGCTGATGAATGCGCTCTATGCCATCGCGGTGGTCAATATACCGTTTTTTGCCCGCAATATCCGCGGCATCACCGTGGGTCTGGCGCACAGGGAATTTGTCGATGCGGCACGACTATCGGGCAAAAGCCACACCTCCATCGTGCTGACGGAAATCCTGCCCAATGTCCTGCCGATCATCGTCATCACCATGTCGACCACGGTCGGCTGGATGATCCTGGAGACAGCCGGACTGAGCTTTCTGGGACTGGGCGCGCAGCCACCGCAGGCCGATCTCGGCTCCATGCTGGGCGAAGGCCGCTCATTGTTGTTCACCGCACCCTCCGTCTCCATCATACCCGGTGTGATGGTCTTCATCATCGTCATGAGCATCAACCTGCTCGGCGACGGCGTGCGCGATGCGCTCGATCCGCGCCTGCGGGCCGGCGCGCTCAACCGCCCCTTGCCGGTGACCCGGATCGATCGCTCCGATAGAAGCGAGACCAGCGCTGCCGGCAAAGGAGCTGCCCTGTCCGTCGAAAACCTCCAGACAGGCTTTGAGAGCACCCAGGGCATCGTGCCCGCTGTCAAAGGCATCAGCTTTGCCGTCCAGAAGGGGGAATGCCTTGGTCTGATCGGTGAAAGCGGATCGGGAAAGAGCGTTACGGCGCTTTCCCTGCTCGGACTTGTCGCATCCCCTCCCGGCGTGATTACAGGCGGATCCGTCGCCATTGATGGCCGCGACATCTTTTCCATGCATGAGACCGAAATCGCATCCTACCGTGGGAGCAAGGTCGCCTATGTTTTCCAGGACCCGTTGACAACATTGCACCCGCTATTCACCATCGGCGAGCAGGTTGCCGAGGCCGTGCGCACCCATCAGCCGGTCAGCCGCAACGAGGCCCATGCAAAGGCCGTGGCCTTGCTGGACACCGTGCGCATCCCAGATCCGGCAAAGCGCGCCGCAGCCTATCCGCATGAATTGTCAGGCGGACAGAGGCAGCGCGTCGGCATTGCCATGGCGCTGGCCAACGACCCCGACATCATTATTGCCGATGAGCCGACAACCGCCCTGGATGTCACCGTACAGGCGGAAATCCTGCGTCTGCTGCAGGCTCTGCGCCAGGAGCGTGGTCTGGCCTTGCTGTTCATCACCCATGATTTTGGCGTTGTCGCGGAAATCTGCGACCGGGTCGCCGTGATGCGTCATGGCGAAATTGTCGAAACCGGAAACACAGCCGACATTCTGGGCAACCCCCGGCATCCCTATACGCAGCGGCTCATCGCCTGTGTGCCAAGGCTTGGCCAGGGCAAGGCTTTCCTTGAGACCCTGCGCCAATTGCCCAAGGTCGAAGGGGTCTGATGATGGACGAATCCAATGCCATTGCAGTCACCGGCCTGACCAAGACATTCGGCGGAAAACGCCGCCTGTTCGGCGGAACATCACACGTCGTTCATGCGGTCAAAAACGTAACGCTGGCGCTCAGACAGGGCGAAACCCTGGCCATCGTTGGCGAAAGCGGGTCGGGCAAGTCGACACTGGCGCGCATGGTGGTCGGACTTGAAACGCCCACCTGCGGGCAAATGCAGATTGCCGGAAAGGATGCAGGAACGTTGGCAAAAGAGGGTCCGCGCGCCTTCGGACAGATGATCCAATACGTGTTCCAGGACCCCACCTCCTCGCTCAATCCGCGCAAGACCATAGGCGCGACGCTGGAAGCCCCGCTGCGGTTGCTGAAAGGCTTCGATCCGGCCCGCCGCAAGACGCGGATGAAAGTACTGCTGGATGCCGTGCAAATGCCGGCCGATACGCTGGAGCGTTATCCGCACGAGTTTTCCGGTGGACAGGCTCAGCGCATCGCCATTGCCCGGGCGCTGGCCGCCGCGCCGCGTATCATGGTCCTCGATGAACCGGTGAGCGCCCTCGACGTGTCCGTGCAGGCGCAGGTGCTTCTGCTGCTCGAGGACCTGAAGACCGAATTCGATCTGTCCTATCTGTTCATCAGCCACGATCTTGCCGTGGTGGAGAGCGTCTGCGACCGGGTGGCGGTGATGTATTTTGGCGAAGTCGTCGAAGAAGGTCCGGCCGAGGCGCTTTTCAAGTCACCCCGCCATGACTATACCAAGCGTCTGATATCGAGCGCGCCTCTCCTCAAAACGGGGCGTGCCTCAAAACAGAATATGCCTTGAAACCGGATAAGGACTGACCAGTGTCATGAGGGTTTCCGCCCCAGGAACAAAAGAACCGGCACGCAAGGCGCGCAAGCGTACCGACGAGATTGCCGAGGCGATCAAGCGCACGATCATGGAACACGGGCTGGAACCCGGTGATCGCCTGCCGCAGGAAAAGGATCTGATTGCCCAATATGCCGCCAGCAAGGGCACCGTGCGCGAGGCCTTGAAATCCCTTGAAGTACAGGGCCTGGTGCGGGTACGCACGGGCCCGGGTGGCGGCGCTTTTGTCGAGCGTATGTCCGAGGGACGCGCCATGAGCCTGCTTGGCAATTATCTGTTCGCCAAGGATGTGACGATTGCCGACATCTACGAACTGCGAAAGGCGCTTGAACCGCTGGTTGCCGTCAGCGCCATGGACAATATGGACGAATCCGGCTTCCGGCGGCTCGAAGACATTATCGCCGTCTACGATCACGAAGCAAGAGATGCCGGTGAGCGCTGGCAGCAGCGCATGGCCGAGCTGGATTTCCACACGGTCGTTGCCGAATATTCCGACAATGCCCTGCTATCATTTCAGTGCCGCTTCCTGCAAAGGCTATTGAAAGAACTGGCGGTCTGCCGCGACATCTACCTGCAACCGCAGCCGATCCTGCGCCAACGCGGCATCGCCTACCAGCGCGAGCTGATCAAGGCCATGAAAGCCGGTGACGCGGAAGCCGTGCGCAGCATCATAAGCGAGCACATGATCCATGCCGAACAACAGATGCTCACCCTGGAAGCCACCCTGGAACATCGCTTCATCGATGAAAGCAGCTGACCGGGCACAAAAGCTATTCTCCAACCCTGATCATCACCTTGCCATGGCTCGTGCGTGGAGAACGCAGATATGTCCACGCCTCCTGGAAGTCCTCCATTTCAAAGACCCTGTCGACATTCGGTTGAATTTGGCCTGATGCCAGAGCGCCATAGACGAAATCGAGCCCCTTCTGCTTCCATTCGGCGTTTTCAATATAGTTGAACAATGAATAGGGTTTGAAGGTCGCGTTTGCCTGATAGAGTTCCATCATCGGCAGTTCGGGCAGTTTTTCATCGAGCGTCCCATAGGTGAACAATTGCGCATCCTTGGCAAGGGCCTTGGCATATTGCGCGATCATCCCGGCGCCTATGGAATCAAAGACGGCGTGCACCCCCACCCCATCGGTAAACTCCTTCAACGCTTCCGGCAGATTTTCGCCTTCACCAATATAAACATGGCTGGCGCCGCCCTGCATGAGGTATTCGCGGTTGTGTTCAAACCGCGAGGTACCGATCATGGTGGCACCCTTGATCCTGCCGATCTCAAGCGCTGAATAACCGGCTGTACTGGTCGCTGCGGTCACCAGAATATTGACACCGGGGGCGGCTCTGGCCAATTCGGCAATCGGATAGTAGGCGGTCATGAATTGCATCCAGATTGACCCGGCCTCGATTGCGCTGATGCCGGTCGGCGCCTTCGTCAGATATCGGGCATCGATAAGCACCGTATCCCCACTGACCCCCTTCATGTCGTAAAAATACGGGAGCGTGCAGTAGCGCTCGCCCAATGCGATACCCACAACGCCTTCACCGATCTGATCAACGACGCCCACCGCCTCGCAGCCGATACGCGCCGGCAACTGGCTGAAATTGAAGGAGTACCGGCCCTGCATCAGGTCCATGTCGCCCCAGTTGAGAGCAAAGGCTTCAACCTTCAAACGCACCTCACCGGGACCTGGATTCTCGGGCGTATATTCCCTCAACTGAAGTCCCGACAGTCCGGAATATTCAGTGATGACCCATTCGCGATTGGCTTTTGACATTGAATTCCGCTCCCTGAATGTGTGTGCGCCCATGGCATTTGCCGAGGCCAGGCCCTTCGTTGCGACAGGCAAACACTGCTGGCAAAACCATTGCTTCATGGCCTCCCATAACCCCGATACTGCAAATTATACAAACTTTATGCAAGAGATTTCTATGAGCAAACCGCGAACCCAGAACACGCCCAAAGCGCCACGGCGGCAAAGCCGCAGTGATTGCGGCAATAGTTCACGCACATCCTTTTACCAACCTTCACCCCCATTTTTGCCATGAAAACGCGCCCGGCGCAGGTGCCCGGTGACGGATAAACCGCATTTAAGCAAGCCAATATGTCGGGCCTGGCGCACCCCGGCGTGCACCTGATGTACAACGGCGCTGAACATCGGAAATGGTCGCGTGAGTGCGATCACCAGCCAGGACGAGATATCCAATTGAAACCGTAGCCGGTCTCGCAATTCAGCAAAACGCTTTGGAAAACTGTCCCGTTTGACTACCCTCGCTGATTTGGACACCCCCACCGACTTTAAAATAAGCCATATTGGGTTGTATCAAAGCAAATCAGCAGAGGACACGTCCATGACCAACAGAACAACAATCGGGTTGGATTTTGGCGGATGCTGGCGCGGCTCATGAGCAGTCAAGACATGTTCCCGGAGTTGGAAACGCAGGCTGAGGCCATAAGTTTCACGCCTTCGCGGCAGGCTGGTTTGGCACGATTGGATCAGTTTTCTGCGCGTACAGGCCAGCATTATGCGCGACAGCGTAATTTTGATTTTGGGACCGAGAAGCGCGGCAATGTTTCGGCCCTGTCACCGTGGATTCGCCATCGCATGATCACGGAGAAGGAGGTGCTGCACGCTACACTTGCACGCCATTCCATGTCCGGTTCGGAAAAATTCGTGCAGGAGGTGTTCTGGCGCACCTATTTCAAGGGCTGGATGGAACAGCATCCAAGCGTTTGGACGGCCTACCAAGACGGATTGAGGCAGATACTGAACAAGGACATCCAACAAGCAGAATACGCTGACGCAATATCAGGGCGCACCGGCATAGACTGTTTCGATCATTGGGCGCGCGAATTGGTTGAAACCGGGTATTTGCACAACCACGCGAGAATGTGGTTTGCTTCGATCTGGATTTTCACGCTGCGTTTGCCCTGGGAATTGGGCGCAGATTTCTTCCTGCGCCATCTCATCGACGGCGACCCGGCGTCCAACACGCTTAGCTGGCGATGGGTCGGTGGCCTGCACACCAAAGGTAAAACCTATCTCGCCCGTGCGTCCAACATCGCCAAGTACACGGACGGACGTTTCAATCCTCACGGGCAACTCTCAGCTTCGGCAGAGCCTTTGAGCGAGCCAATGTTGCACCCCCGTGTTCCGATACCAATTGTTGAGCCTGTACCAGACGAAGACATCCTTTTGCTTGTTACAGAAGAGGATTGCCAGATCGAAACATTGCTGCATCACGCGCCTGCGGGGCGCCTTGGGTTGGTCGCGACACAGCGGCGCTCGCCGCTGGCAGTCGGGGATGTGGCACAGGCCTTCGCAACTGGTGCGGTTGAAGAAGCAAGTGGAGCCGCCCCGTCGGAGACAGATTGGACGGATCAGGTCATCGCTGCCGCTGAGGCCGTTGGTGCAAAAACTGTTGTCACGGGATATGCGCCGGTTGGCCCCGCTGCGACGCAACTTGCCACTCTTGGCAACAGCGGCATCACGGTGCATCAAATTCGCCGTGACTACGACAGTTTGGCGTGGCCGCATTGCACGAGAGGTTTCTTTGGGTTGAAAAAGGCAATTCCGCAGATTTGTCGCCAGCTTGGTTTCGCAGTTTAAAGCATGTCCAACACAGCTTGCGCGGTCTCGCGGTAAGCGGCCTTCTTTTGATCGTCCATCCTGTCCCATGTTCGGTAAATCTGTCCAAGACGTGGGTTGCCTCGTAGTTTGTCTTCGTTGCGGATCAAGAAATCCCAATAAAGCGGGTTGAACGGACAGGCCTGTGACCCGGTTTTCTGCTTCACGTCGTAACGACACCCGGCACAGTGATCGGACATTTTGTTGATGTAATTGCCGCTGGCCGCATAGGGTTTGGAACCTAAAAATCCACCATCGGCAAACTGGCTCATCCCGATTACATTCGGCGCCTCTACCCATTCATAGGCATCGGCATAAACCGCGAGATACCATTCATGCACCTGATGCGGGTCAATACCCGCCAACATCGCGAAGTTTCCGGTAATCATCAAGCGTTGGATGTGGTGGGCATAGGCCTCATCCCGTGTCTGGCCTATGGCTGCGGCCAAGCAAGCCATATCCGTGTCAGCAGTCCAGTAGAATTCAGGCAGGTTGCGCGTCGCCTCAAAGAAATTCTGCTCAGTATAACCCGGCATTTTTAACCAGTAGATTCCGCGCATGTATTCTCGCCATCCGATGATCTGGCGGATATAGCCCTCTGCGGCGTTCAGCGGAGCGTGCCCGTCGTAATAGGCCTGCTCAACCTTATGGCAAACCTCCATTGGGTCCAAGAGGCCGGCATTCATGTAGTGTGCTAGAACCGAGTGATAGAGGAACGCTTCCCCCTCCAGCATCGCATCCTGATAATCCCCAAAATGGGGCAGAGAATGTTCCACAAAGCGGTCCAGAGCCAGATGCGCATCCTTGCGCGTGACAGCATACCAGAAGGGGCGGAGTTTCCCGAAGTTGTCGGCAAATTCGGCCTCGACCAGATCGAGCACCCCACCTGTAATGGCGTCCGGTTTGACCTGAAATGGCTGGAGCATGAACAGGTCTTGCTTGGCAGGCTTGCGGTTTTCCGCGTCAAAGTTCCATTTGCCGCCCTCGGGCCGCTCACCCTGCATCAGCAATCCGGTCTTGCGCCGCATGTCCCGATAAAAGTACTCCATCCGCAGTTGCTTGCGCCCCTGCGCCCAGTTTTGAAACTCCGCATGACTTGCGAGAAACCGGGTATCTTCGACACACTGAACATCCACGTCCAGTTTTTCAGGCCAGGTTTGTATCTCCTCCTTCAAGCGATACTCGCCAGGTTCGGTTACGATGACACCCAGGGCACCGTAGTGGCAGAGGGCGCGTTTGACTTCACCACCCAACGACCCCGCGTTTTCGGTATCTGTCAGTCGCGTGTAGCTGACCCGCCAACCGGCCGCCGCGAGTTCCTCGGCAAAATGACGCATGGCAGAGAATATGAATGCGATTTTCTTTTTGTGATGCGGCACATAGGTGGCCTCGTCGAGAACCTCCGCCATCAGCACAATGTCTTTGTCCCGATCCGCGTTTTTCAGCGCGTTCAAGTCAGGCGAAAGCTGATCCCCCAAAACCAAAACGATACGGGCGCCTCCCCTATCTGTCCTCTGTTCAGAAAGTGCGCTCACCACGGCACCTTTTTCCCGGCCCAATCGAAAAACTGTCCACTGTCGTCAGGCGTGAGGGTATCTATGACATTCAGCAGATCGCGCGCAGCCTCTTGCGGCGCAACTGTCTTATGTTGCGGGTAGTTCTGCGTGAACTCGGTTGCCACGGTGCCCGGATGCAACGCCGCGCAAACCAGATGCTTGTGCGTCCGCTTCAGTTCAATCGACGCAGTTTTAACCACTTGATTAAGAGCGGCTTTTGACGCGCGATAGGAATACCAGCCGCCGACTCCATTGTCCCCGATTGATCCAACGCGCGCTGACAGTGATGCAAAAACGGCTCTTCTGTCCTTGGGCAACAAGCGTTTGGCATGCTTTAGCACCATAGCGGGCCCTATCGTGTTGACCGCAAACAGATTTGCCATCTCATCGGCGGACAAGGCCAGAAGCGACTTTTCAGGCCCCCGTCCGCCCGACAGGATACCGGTTGCAACGATGATCAAGTCGAACTGTGTTTCAAGACGCCCCAAGTGTAGCGACACATCGTCTTCATTGGTGATGTCCAAGCCATCCCGTGATCGGGAAAGACGCGTGATGCGGCTTCCCCTCGCCGCCAGTTCATTCGCCAAGGCGTGACCGATGCCACCCGAAGCACCAATGACCAGTGCATGTTTTTCCATGGTAAAACCCCGACTAATTGAGAAAGACGATCGCCGTATTCAGTGCCGCTGCAAAGCCCACCCACGCGACATATGGAGCAAAGAACAGAGCGGACAGACGGTCGGCGTGCCAAGCGACCTTTATGAAGGCGGCGACGATCAGCAGCAGGCTCAGGATGATCGCAAGCGCCAAAGCCGGCTGTTGTGCTGCGAAAAACACAGGAGACCACAAGAAGTTCAAAACCATCTGGACGATCCAAAGCTGCTTCAGCGACGCGGGGTTTTCATGCTGCCACAAGCGCCAGCCAACATAGGCAATCATCAGATACAGCACTGTCCACACAGGTCCGAAAATCCGGTTGGGGGGAGTGAAAAACGGTTTTTGCAAATTCGCGTACCAGTCGCCCGGAGCTGTGAGCGTGCCAATCGCGATCCCTCCCCCCATGACAACGGTCAGGAATAGCAGAAACGAACCCATGGTTTTCAATGTGATCAGCCCTCGGGTTTGCGTGGATGAAAATGTCATGGGCATCTCCCCGATGATTTGCCCGATAGCCGCAGATATCCGGCGAAACCCCGCACGATCAGGGGGCGCAGGTTCAGGAAAATACGGTAACACGCTTCCAGAACGGGCAACGCACCCGGCAGGTTTGCCAGTCTCGCCAACCAACACCAGCCCGGCACGACGCGCCAAACCTCGACAAATGCATGCGCACCGGACAACTGCTGCCCTTCCGCCAGACGAATATGGAAGCGGGCCATAGCCTCACGGCGGTTGATCCTTTCATCTCCCGAAAACTGTTCGGATGACACGTCGACCAAAATCAATGCCTGACAGGTGTCGGACCGTTTGTAATACCCGACCTCGGTTGCACACAGCGGACAGGATCCGTCATAAAATAGCGTCAGTGGTGCGGGCGCATCTTGACTGCCTGATTTCACTTCAACAGCCCCTCGATATAACGTCTGATGCGCGATGATTGCAGATTGACGGAAGAACTTTACGGAGCAACCAGATCACCGCATGGTCCGATCAACACCTTGTTGAAGTTCCTGCCTGAAATCGTTTGACGGAACCGCAAGAACCAAAACGCTAAGGTCACGATAATCATCATAAGGAGCCTGAAGTCCGCTGTATTGTTTTGAGATGGCACATTTTGAAGCAGTGTTGACAACAAGTATTGGCTGGCCTCTCCATTGAGACAGCGTCAGGGTGCCACCATCAATGGAGTCAAAATGTGGGCCCAGACCCAGAGCTTTCGCTTTAATGCCTGTCAAAATCAGCGCCATCAGTAAAATCGCTTTTCGCATCATTGGTTTGCTTACGTGTCATGTTACTACGATGCAGCAGCGCCTTTGGACCACTTTTGCTCCAACATAGACGGGATTTCCAAAGTCCATTGTCGCACGCTGACCCCAGCCAGATCGAACAGCGCACTTTAGGAAAGCTCTTGAAATAGCTCAGAAGAACCACATGTCCAGGGCATGTCGTCGAACAAGACTGGACAAGATTTCCATGAGAAAACCGACATTCATGTTCGGAATTTGCATCGCATTCGGCTTGCTTACGACCACTGCTTTCGGAGAACAGAAATTGCTGGACACTTTCGACATTAATCCCCAAAGCCGCTGGGAGTATTTGGCGGATACGGTCATGGGCGGTGTATCAACGGGACAGGTCAGCTTTGAAACACAAAACGGATCCCGATTTGCACGCCTGACAGGAAATGTCAGTACCGAGAAACAAGGTGGCTTCATCCAGTTTCGGACGGAACTCACAGAGACGCCAGCCAAAGACGCAAAGGGTATATTGACATCCGAAGACCTCATTTGAAAAGGCGTTGAGACGGTCGACCTGAACTTTGCGAAAGACGGAACGCAAACCCTTTAAGACATCGGAGCACTTGAGGTCATCCTGATCTGGTCGAAGCACGGCATACATCTATTGACACTGTTCTTGTCCGGCAAGACATCCGATAAACTCCAATTCCCAGCCAGCCTGTGGCAACTGAAGGAATCAACACCCTTTTCAAGTGCCACAAAAAGGCGACCGGCGGATCCTGATGTTCCCATCCGCAGGACTCGTGGGGAACACGTTAAAATCGCCAGACATCAAGGCGGACGTGGTTATTCCTGGTGTTGGTGGCTTGGGATTGAAATCACCACAGCCCGGCGATTTAATGCAGGATATCGGCCCTGCACCTTTGCGGACACAATCGGCTTGCGCCTAATTCATCCTGACCAAACAAACGCTTTCCTATTCGTCATGCCCGGCCTTGCGCAGGCCTTCCATGATGTGGGCTGCGTCCTGTGGTGGCGTGTTCCACTTTTGTATTTCGGCTGCCGCGCGGATGCTTGGCTTTACCGTCTTCATCAGTGCCAGCGATTGGGCCGCTTCCGTGTGTCCGAGTTGCCCAAGTGCAGCAGCGTTCAGCATATGGGTCCAGTAGAAATCAGGCATGCTGATACGCTGCACATCCACCAGGACATCTTCATAGTCACACTGGTGATAATGCAGCAGCGCTGCGCTGAAATGATACCAGCCGGGATGCAGCGGATTGAGTTTTTGCGCCCGGCCCGACAGCTCCATGCCCCGCTCATTGGCGCCTTGAAATGACAGGTAATGGCCGACTTCCGCAAGAATTTCCGGGTCGTTCGGATTGAGATCCATTGCCCGCTGCGCTTCGGCCTCGAACTTGCCGATATCCTTTCGAAAGAAATGCACGATCGCCAGCCAGCAATGCGCATAGGCGCTCTGCGGGTCCAACTGGGTGGCCTTGAGGGCCATAGCCAAAGCCCGCTCGATCGGGTTCGGACGCGGATTTGCCTCGAAACGGTATTCGGCCAGATAGACATTGGCCAAAAGCGCATGAGCTTCGGCATAATTGGGATCCAGCCGGATCGCCCGTTCAAGAAGGTCGCGCGCTTCTTTATGCATTTTCTCGTCCAGGGTGGCCGTATAGCGCCGCGCCCTCAGCAGACAATCATAGGCATCCATTTCGGAGGGGCTTTTGAGCAGGGCCCGCGTCAGCGCTGTATCCTGCATGCGGACCCCGAGGGAAGCGACGATCATGTGCGTGATGGCGTCCTGAACGGCAAAAATATCCTCCAGTTGGCGATCATAGCGATCCGCCCACAGGGAGACGCCGGAAGCCGCTTCGATCAGTTGGACGGCAACGCGCAACCGGTCGCCGGCTCTCAGCACGCTGCCATCAACAATATAGCCCGCGCCCAGCTTTACAGCGATCTCGGTCAGCGGCACATCTCTTTGCCTGAAGTGAAACGACGAGGCGCTGGCAATGACCCGCAGTTCCCTGAAATGGGTCAGATTGGCGATGACGTCTTCGGTCAGACCATCGCAAAAATACTCATCCAGGCCTTCGCTGGCGATCCTGAAGGGCAGGACGACGAGTGTCGGCATGAAGGTGGCCGGGCCTGGCGATGCTGCAGCGGCTGGTCTTTGCTCTGCGGCCATGATCTCCTGACGCGCTGCTGCTGCATCCACCATATCCCCATCTGCCTCCCGGGACGCAGCCTCGTCACCATCACAGCGCACCTCGGCGACAAAGCGGAAGCCGCGCCGTGGCACGGTGCGGATTATGTTTTGCGCCTCACCGGTATCACCGACAGCCTTGCGCAGCGCAAATATTCGGCTGCTGAGCGTGGTGTCCGAAACGACTCGTCCCTGCCACACCGCATCAATCAACGCGTCCCGCGACACAATCTGCTCTCGCTTTTCGATCAGGTGCAACAGAACATTGAAGACCTGGGGTTCAATGGGAACGGGTTCGCCGTGCCGGCGAAGTTCAAACATCTCGGGATCAAGATCGTAGGCGCCGAACTTGTAAATCATGGACAAATAGACCCGCCATTGATCAAAAAACGATGAAATCCCAACCTAATCTCAATGCCGCCTTCAAGCAATGGCGCCGAAGGACGCCTAGGTTTTTGCAATCAACAACCACCAAGGAGAAATTCAATGACCTGGTCACTCAAGGGAACCTATTTCGAAAGTTGCAATTGCGATACCGCCTGCCCCTGTCTCTTCCTCAGCCCTCCGACCAACGAGGAATGCACGGCTCTGGTCGGCTGGCACATTGAAGAGGGCAAGGACGAGGACGTGTCGCTCTCCGGTCTCAATGTCGCGCTGGCCGTTCATTCTCCGGGCAATATGGCCACAACCCAGTGGAACGTGGCGGTCTATGTCGACGAACGCGCCGACGAGGCGCAGAATGCCAGCCTGATGAAAATCTTCGGTGGCCAGGGCGGCGGCCATCCGGCACGGCTGGCCACCCATATCGGCGCAATCGTCGGTGTGCGCTCCGTGCCGATTGATTTTTCGGTTCACGGAGGCAAACACGCGTTGAAAATTCCCGGCATTGCCGATGTCGAAATCGACCAGATTGCCGGACAGGGTGGCGGGCCGGTGACAATCGAGGGCCATCCCCTGTGTATTGCCCCCGGATTTGTCGCCACAGCGGCCAAATCCTCCAGATTGGCCTATAGCGATCATGGAATGGCCTGGGATCTGACCGACAAGACCGGCATATTTTCTGAATTTGCCTATCAGAGTGAGCAGTGACGATGCGCGCCGACACAAATCGCGGCGTGGGGGCATCCTTGACCCCCGCGCGTCTTGCCCTGCTGATGGGCGCTCCGGTTGCCGTGGCTCTGGCATCGTGGATTTACTTGGTCATCATGATCGGCGACATGTCGGCCATACCGGGCATGGCCGCAATGATGATGTCACCGCAGATGTTCGCGCCCATGCAGTTTACCGGCCTCTTCCTCATGTGGGCCATCATGATGGCGGCAATGATGCTGCCAACCGCCGCGCCGATGATTCACGCCTATGCCCGCATGCAGGCAGCCGACCGGCTGCACGGTGCAGGCTGGTTGCCTGTGTTCATGTTCTCCGGCGGCTATGTCCTGGCTTGGTCCGGCTTCAGCTTGGCCGCAACCGTGTTGCAGGCAGGACTGACAAACCTTGCCTATATGTCGCCCATGATGATGAAGGCTACGGGGCCGCTGGCCGCCGGCATTCTCGTGGTCGCCGGGCTCTATCAGTTCAGCCCCCTGAAACAGGCCTGCCTGCATCAATGCCGAACGCCCATTGCCTTTTTGATGACCCAGTGGCGTGAAGGCACCTGGGGGGCGCTTGCCATGGGTTGGCGTCACGGCCTGTTCTGTGTGGGCTGTTGCTGGGCCTTGATGGGACTGCTGTTCGTCGTTGGCGTCATGAACCCGGCCTGGATCATCGCGATCACCATCTATGTTCTGGCTGAGAAGATCCTGCCGGGCAGCGAGAAACTGTCAAAACTCGTCGGGGCCATCATGGTCGGGGCTGGCCTGTGGATGTTCTTTTGACCTTTGGCCCGGCATTCAGGTGCCGGGCACATAGGGGATTTGTGCCTCCAAGGGCGTTTGCACCTGATCACCCGCGCGTTCGAGGCAAATGTGTCAGGCCGCCATCTGCCGGGATTTCATGGCGATCAGCGCGGCAAGCGCCCTATTGAGCGGCACAGCAACATTGACCTTTGCTGCCTGCCGGGCAACCTCGCCGCACAGCGCCTCGATTTCCGTTTCCCGTCCCGCCTCCAGATCCTGCAGCATCGAAGGCTTGTGTCTTGTATGCTCGGCCAGCGCGACATCGAGGTGATGATGCACCGCACTCTGCTCAACGGCAATTCCTCTGGCCTGCGCCACGGCAACGACTTCATCTGCAATTGCCCGCACCAATGCGACACCTTCGGGATCACGCGTGATTGCGCCAACTGGACCGTCGATCAGTCCGCAGGTTGCATTCATTGCGCAATTGAACGCCGCCTTCTGCCAGATTTGAAGCTCGGCATCGGCAGAATGGGAAAAGCCCACCGGCTCAAGCGCCCGGGCGACGCGCTCGGCCTGTCCACTCGCCGATTCAAGCAAGGGTTTGAACATCGTCCAGCTTTGGCCCTGTGATTCCACATGACCGGGGCCGACGAAGCCGCCCGGAATCATGGTTGACCCGAACAGGACCTGCGCTTCGGGAACACGCAACGCGACACGCTCACCATTGCCCAGGCCGTTCTGGATGGTCAGCACCAGTGCCCCCGCGTCGATGATCGGCTGAACCGCGCGCAAAGCAGCGTCGGTGTGAAAGACCTTGGTCAGCAGGATGATCAGTTCGGTATCGTCAGGGCATTGTTCGGGCCGCATGGCCGCAATGGTCACCTTGCGGCTGCCATCGGGTGTGTCCAATTGCAGGCCCGACTGGTTGATGGCATCGATATGGGGCTGATTGACGTCCAGCAGGCACACGTCGATGCCGCGCTCGGCCATCAATCCGCCAATCACCGAACCCAGCGCGCCAGCGCCCAAAATCGCGATTTTCATGTCCAATCCTTATGTATCGAGGGCCACCGGGAAACAAAGGTGCCATTGTGACGCAAACGGTGAATTTTCATGATCCGGCAAGGATGAAGTCGGCGCATCGGCTGGCGATCATGATGGTGGGTGCATTGGTATTGCCGCTGACCAGTTTCGGCATCACGGAGGCATCGCACACCCGCAGGTTTTCAACGCCGCGCACCCGTAATGTCGGATCAACGACCGAACGTTCATCCGAGCCCATCCGGCAGGTACAGGACGGATGGTAGACCGTCTTTGCATAATTGCGCACGTGATCGGCCAGATCCTTGTCAGGCAGGTCGATGTCGGGCGATGGCAATATCTCGGGGGTCGTCAAGGCCGCCAGGGCGGGCTGGCGCAGAATGTTTCGTGCAGCTTTCAGCCCCCGCACCATCGCCGCCATATCCCGATCATCCGACAGATAGCGCCCATCAAACAGGATCGGATCGGCAGGATTCGATGAGCGCAACCGGACTTCGCCGCGCGATTCCGGGCGAAGTTGGCAGGGATTGAGGGTAACGCCGTGCCCCGGCAGCGGCTCTCGGTCCACATCCCCTGTCAGGATGGGCAGCACGTTGATCTGGGTATCCGGCCGCCCATCATCACCCGTATCGATGAAAGCGCCGCTTTCCACCACGGTTGAGGCCAGTTGACCGGTGCGGAACATCAAATATTGCAGGCCGTGACGGATTGCCTTCCAGCCGCGATCCGACCCCAGCAGCGAGATGGGATCTCTGGTGCGTGCTTGCGCGGGAACCTCCAGATGGTCCTGAAAATTCTGTCCGACCTCCGGCGCATCATGGTACACCGCGATACCGTGTTTCTGTAATTCCATCGCCGGGCCGATGCCGGACAGCATCAGTAATTTCGGGGAGGCCAGCGCACCAGCAGTCAGGATGATTTCCTTGTGGGCCGTGGCCGTCTGCAAGGCACCTGATTTGCTTCGGTAGGTCACACCGGTGGCGCGTCCGTCCTTGATCTCGATCCGCTCGACCGGTGCATCGGTCTCGATGGTCAAATTTTTCGATGTGCGCACTTCGGCCAGGAAAGTGGCGGCCGTCGATCCACGCTGCGCGTTGCGTGTGGTGGTCTGATAAAACCCGGTGCCCGCCTGTGCTGCCCCGTTGAAATCATGATTATAGCTGTATCCGGCCTCTTGGGCGGCTTTCACAAAGGCCAGCGACAGGGGATGGCGGAACCGTGGGTCCGATACGGCCAGTGGACCCGATGTGCCATGAAAATCATTCGAAAGCCGCTCGTTGCTTTCACAGTCCCGAAATACCGGCAGCACGTGCTTCCAGCCCCATCCCGTACACCCCATGGCCTCCCAATCATCATAATCGCGGGCCTGGCCGCGAATATAGATCATCGCATTGACTGACGATCCGCCGCCCAATGTGCGGCCCTGGGGTACATAGAGAGCCCGCCCGCCGGTGCTTTGGGCCTCCTCAGCGCGGTAGACAAAGGTGCGTTTGGTCCCCAGAACCCGGATGAAGGTCGCAGGAATATGAACGAAGATCGAATTGTCAGCAGGACCTTCTTCCAGCAGCAGCACGGTGTGACCGGCTTTCACCAGACGGTTGGTCACGACGCAACCGGCGGAACCGCCACCGATTACAATATAGTCAAACGATCTGCTCATGTTTCTCACTCCCTGCCCTGATCAGTGCCATGGGCAGGTCTGTCGGACGTGCGGCCCCGACCTGCGCCATGACGTTTTCAAGTTCCTCGAAAAGCACATTTGCACAATGCTGCGCGCCCTGCTGCCCAGCGGCGGCAATTGCATATAGAAACGGCCGACCCAGCATGACGAAATCCGCCTCGCTGGCCATGGCACGGGCAATATCCAGTCCACTGCGAATACCGCTGTCGAAAATCAACGGCACATCCTTGCCGACAGCGGCGCGGATGCCAGGCAAAACCGATAGGGCCGCAGGCGCCGCATCCAATTGCCGCCCCCCGTGATTGGAGACCCAGATCGCATCGGCGCCACTGGTTACCGCCATCCGGGCGTCATCGGCATGCATGATGCCTTTCAGGACAATGTGACCGGGCCAGACCTCTCGAATTCTGGCGATTTCGCTCCAGCCCGATTCCGGGTGCAATTGCCTGCCGATTTCCAACATCTTTTTTCCAGCGGGCAATTTGGCAAAATAGGGCGCAAGCGTTGCAAGTTCCGGTCGCCCGGTCTGCAGAATTGCCCGCGTCCAGCCCGGGTGCGACAGCGCCTGAAGCAGCATAGAGAGGGTCAAGCGTGGCGGCATCTGAAAGCCGGCGCGCATTTGACGTTCGCGCCGCGACATTTTCGGCACGTCGCCAGTGATGACCAAGGTCTTGAAACCTGCGGTCCAGACCCGCTTCAAGATGTCCGTTTGAATCTCCTTGTCGGCCAGCGGATACAATTGAAACCAGCCGCTGCCCTTCGCGATGGGGCCGATGTTTTCAGGAGGCTGTGTAGCGACGCCGGAAAGCGTATAGGGCAAATTGAACGAAGCCCCCAGCGCCGCCAATATGCGTTCACCACCTGGCCAAATCATGCCGGTCCCGCCAATTGGGGCGATACCGAAGGGTGCTTTGTAATCCTGCCCGAGGAACCGCGTTCGAAGATCGCGAGAAACCGGCCCTCGCATCGCACGCGGCGACAGCTGCACCCGTGCAAGCGCAGAGGCGTTGCGTTCGACTGTGTGATCAAGGCCAGTTCCGGCCTCTAGAAACTCCCAGGCGAAATGCGGAATGCGTCGCTGCGCATGCCGACGCAAATCGGAAATGGCCGGATACTTCGAGATCAGCTCGGCCAAATGCTCAGTCCTTCAGGATAGTGATTTCCAGCAACGCGTGCTGTTTCCTGTCTGAAATGGCTGCAAGCGCCGCTTCGATGGCACCCGGCACATCTTCAGGCTTGTCCACCTTGCGCGTCCAGGCGCGGCTGGCCTTTGCCACATGAACAAAATCAGGCGATGGTTCAAGCGATGTCAACGGCACTTCATTGGATTGGGCCGCATAACCATTTGGGTAGGTGCCCACGACAGATTGCCGTACCGCACCCCATTCATGGTTGTTCAGAACAATGATCAACACTGGCAGCCCCAAGGCTTCTGCAATCTGGTGGCAGGCGGTGGGGTTGGAAAATATATAGGAACCATCCCCCATCGTCGCCACGACCACACGGTCCCGGTCAGCCAATTGCGCGCCCATTGCGGCCGGAAAGCTCCATCCCAGCCCACCCGAATGTGGTTCCTGGAACCAGGCGTTGTGCCCCTTGCGCTCCACAGAACCCAGTTTCACTCCAAGTTCGGAATAGACAGTGGATTTTTGGTCCCGAAGCGCCGCGCCCAGACAGGCGCTGACCCATTGTTTGGTGATACCCTTGGCCGTTGAGGCCTGCGCCTCCAACGCCAGCCCGTCGCGTGTTGCCTGGGCCTTCTCAGCCACGTGCGCCCGGCGTGCTGCAATCACATCCGCATCACCGCCGATACGCTGCATCGCCTTGATCAGCGCCGGGATCGTGTCGGCGTTTTCGCCGGCAATCGACAGGTTTGAGCGGAAGTTGCGGATTGGATAACGGCTGAACAATGGATCGGGGCCCATGTTGATGACCAGGGCGTCATCGGGCAATTTGTGCTTGTCGGGCCACCAGGGTGCAAGACTGTCGAGCACCAACACAACATCCGCCGCTTCCAGCCAGGGGCTGGGATTTTCACCGATGTGGCAGGGATGATCCGTATCAATCGCCAGATGCGTCGCCCACCAGGAGCAAACCGGTATGCCCCATTCGTCAGCCCATTGGCCAAATTGCGCGTAGCTTTCTGCGTCACCGGCTCCGCGCTGGGCGATCACCAGCGGGCGCTTCGCCTTGGCCAGCATGGCCGCAGCGGCGTCCATTTCGCGGTCGGAAATGCCGATTTTCGCCGGCTGCATGGTGGTCGCACCGCTGGTGCCTGCGCGCGGAATTTCCTCGCACAATGTCTCGCGCGGCAAAGACAGATAGACCGGTCCCTTGGGCGTTGAATTGGCGATCGCAAAGGCCCGGTCAAGCGCGCCGGAAATCTGTTCGGGAAACCGCAGCTCATAGTCCCATTTGCTGGCCTCGCGAACCAGAGCGGTCTGGTCACGCATTTCCTGCCCCCAGCCAATCGGCACGGTTCGCGCGCCGAAGCGGGTTTCTTCGGTAACCGGCGTGCGACCGGACATCATCAGGATGGGCACATGTTCGCATGCCGCATTGATGGCGCCCGTTGCCCCGTTGGACAGGCCGACATTGGTGTGCAGCATGACCGCCTGACAGCGCCCCGACATTTCGTAGTAACCCATCGCCATGCCCATTGCCGCGTGTTCATGCGGAATGATGATGGGCGTCGGCAGATCGATATTCTTGTGCGACGCCTCGACCAGGCCTTCGACAATCGGCGGAAAATCCGTTCCGGAATTTACGAAGACATAGTCGACACCCAGCGCCTTGAGCTTGGTGAAAATAGCCCCGCCGGCCGTGATGGTATTGTTTTCCTCGGTCAAATGAGTCTCCTGATCGGCCGTCAAATCGGGTAATGCTGGGCCGGATCCTCAATGGTGATCCAGCGCAATTCGGTAAATTCATATATCGCCGCCGTGCCGCCAAAACGACCATGGCCGCTGTTTTTGACGCCACCGAAGGGCATATGCGCCTCGTCATGCACGGTAGGACCATTGATGTGGCAAATGCCGCTTTCAATCTTGTCCGCAAAGGACTGCGCGCGACTGACATCCTTGCTGAACACCGCAGCCGAAAGGCCGTATTGGGTATCATTGGCCATGGCCAAAGCCTCTTCCTCGGTGTCGAAGCGATAGATCGCCTTGACCGGACCGAAGGATTCCTCGCTGAAAATCCGCATGTCTTCAGTCACGTCAACCAGGACGGTTGGCTGATAGATGACGCTGTCGCTGGTCCCGCCAGTCAACAGGGTCGCGCCCTTGTCAAGCGCATCCTTGACCAGGCCATTCAGCCGGTTTGTCGATGCCATGCCGACCAGGGACCCCAGCGGTCCGTTTTCACGCGGATCCGCAGCCACCAGCGCCGCAGCCCGGGCCACAAATTTCCGGGTGAATTCATCGGCGATGGCGCTGGCAACCAGAACCCGCTCGGTCGACATGCAGATCTGCCCCTGATTCATGAAGCAGCCGAAGATGGCTGCATTGACTGCGCCATCCATATCCGCGTCTTCCAGCACCACCAGGGGTGCCTTGCCGCCGAGCTCAAGCAGCACAGGTTTGAGATTTTCAGCTGCGACCTTGGCGATTTCGCGCCCGACATTGGTCGATCCGGTGAAATTGATGCGCCGTACGGCCGGGTGCTCGATCATCGTGCGCACCAGTTCCGGCGCGTCCTCTGGCGCATTTGAGATGACGTTGATCACCCCGTCCGCACAGCCGGCTTCATGCAGGCACTCGGCAATCAAAAGATGGGTCATCGGGCAGGTCTCGGATGACTTCAGCACCACGGTATTGCCCACCGCCAGCGGCATGGCGACGGCGCGCACACCCAGAATGACCGGCGCATTCCACGGCGCCATGGCCAGGCAAACACCCGCAGGCTTGCGCACGGCCATGGACAGGGAGCCCAGCTTGTTTGATGGAATGATCTCCCCCTTGACCTGGGTGGTCATGGCGGCAGCTTCCCGCAACATCTGAGTGGCCAGCATCACATTGAAACCGGCCCAGCCGGCCGTGCTGCCAATCTCACTCTGCATGGCATTGATGAAGTCCGCGGCACGCGCAGACAGAATGTCGGCAGCTTTTGACAGAACCTCGCGCCGGTGCGCTGGCGTTGAAGCTGACCAGGCAGGAAAAGCCTGCCTCGCCGCATTGACCGCAGCCTCGGCATCGCGGGTCGTGGCGGCGGCAAACCGCGTCGCAACGTCTCCGGTGACGGGATCCAGGCGCGTGCAGGTTCTGGCCTCGTCCAGCTTGATGTGCTGCCCGCCGATAAATAACTGTGCGTCGGTCATTGTTTTTCCTTTCGTTTGATCGCTTCATTGCCCCGGCTCAGCCAGCATCTGGTCCGCCGCGGGCGAGATTGGCCACTAGGATTTCATGATGCCGCGAAATTTCAGATTCATCACACCCTTGGGCATGAACAGCATTACCAGAATGATCGTCAAGCCCGATATGATGGGATGAAAGTCCGGTACATAGATCTTGGCGACGTCAAAGATCGTATACATGACCAGCGCGCCGACAATCGGCCCGGTCACGGTGCCTGTTCCGCCGACCACAACCATCATCAGCGGGATCAGCAGCCAATCCAGTCCGAAGATGGCATTGGGACTGATGAAGAACACCGAAAACGTGTAAAGGCTGCCCGCCAATCCGGCGACAAATGCGCCTGCCGCAAAGGCCAGTGTCTTGAAGAAAAGCGTGTTCACGCCGTTCGCCGAGGCGGCCATTTCATCATCGCGGACCGCGATGAAGGCCAATCCGAACCGGGACTTTATCGTGAAGTGCAACGCCAGCGTCGTACCGACCACCAATGCCAGCCCCACCCAATAGTGCGGCATCATGGTTTCGAACACGCTTGAGGGCACCACCACACCAAATGCGCCGCCTGTCAGTTCCTTGCCGTTGATGAACAGCGTTCTGACGATTTCACCCAGACCCAGCGTGCCCAGGGCGAAATAGTCGCCGCGCAGCTTGTTCAGCAAGGCAACGCCGATCACCACCGACAATATCGCCGGGACAAGGCCGCTCAGGAACATGGTCACAGGATCAAAATAATAGGCTGTCGGGTCCGCATCATAGCGCGCGCCCCAGATCAGATTTCGGCTCCACAGGATAGCCGTGGTAAAGGCGCCCAGCCCGAAGAAGGCGTGCTGCCCAAGGCTGACCTGTCCGGCGTAACCCGCCACGAAATTCCAGCTTTGTGCCAGAAGCGCGTAGATGAAAACAGTGAACAGAAAACTGAACGCATAGGAGTCAACCGCGCCCGGCGTGAAGGGAAACACAACAAGACCAAGGAGAACGATGCCGATCAGCAGGTTCTTTTTATTGAGTGTGAACATCGCTTACGCCTTCTTTACCGGACGGCTGAACAGGCCTTCCGGTTTGAACATGAGGACCAGCAGGAAGGCGCCATAGGCAAAGGCATTGGTCCACCCGCCACTGATGAAGAACTGAACATAACTTTCGATCAGCCCGAGGATCATGCCGCCAGCCAGCGCCCCGCCGACATTGCCCAGGCCGCCAAGCGCCAGCGCGATCATCGCCTTCAGGCTGAAAACGAACCCGGCAAACGGGTTGAAAGGAAAGGTGATCGCAACGGCCATGCCCGCAGCACCGGCAAGTCCGATCCCGATGGCAAAGGCAATGGCATTGACCTTGTGCGGATTGATGCCCATCAGCGTTGCTGCAACCATATTTTCAGATGAAGCGCGCACGGCCTTGCCGGTGATCGTATATCGCAGGAAGCCCATCACGAATGCCGTCCCGGCAAGCGCGATCCCGAAGCCGACCAGACGGGTAAACGAGGTGCGGATACCGAGAAATTCAACACCCGATGCCGTATAGGTCGTGACGATCCCGGCGGTGTTGCCACCCCAGATCACGGTCATCAGGTTTTGCAGCAGAAACATCAGGCCAACGGCGATCAGCAGCGAAACATTGCGATCCTCCATCGCCGCCGCCCGGCGGAACAATGTATGATAGAGCACCCATCCGGCGCCGGCGCCCAGCAGCACGATCAGCGGCAGCGCCATGAACGGATCGATCCCCAGTGACATGAACATTGCCCGAACCACATAGGCCGCCAGGATGATCACCGCCCCCTGGGCCAGAAAGATCAGGCGCATGGTGCCAAAGATCAGGCTGAGCCCGACGGCGGCAACGCCGTACATCGCACCGCCCAGCGCCCCATTGAAAGTCAGCTGAGCAAACACCTCAAAGGATGGAATATTTTCCATTATTGTTACTCCAGTTCGCCCATGTAGGCTTTTTTGATCTCGGGGTCGGTCAGCAGCGTTTTTGCATCGCCTTCCATGACCACCGCGCCGGTTTGCAGGACGAAACCGTAATCGGCCACGTCCAGCGCCTGGTGAATGTTCTGTTCGACCAGCAGTATATTGACGCCCTTGGCATGCAGCGCCTTGATGATCTTGAACATGTCCTGCACCACGATAGGGCTCAGGCCCAACGAGGGTTCATCAAGGATCAGCAATTTGGGATGCGCCATGGTGGCGCGGGCAATGGCCAGCATTTGCTGTTCGCCGCCGCTCAGCGATCCCGCCTTCTGGTGCATCCGCTCCCGCAATTTGGGAAAAAGTGTGTATGCCTCTTCCAGCGATTCCTTCACGCGGCTGCGTGCCGCCGGCTGAAAGGCGCCCAGCTCGAGATTTTCCAGCACCGTCATTTGGTTGAAAAGCCCACGCCCCTCGGGCACATGCGATATGCCCAAAGCGGTGACCTGCTCCGGTGGCACCCGAACGATCGATTGACCATTCAGTCTGATGTCACCCGACGTCGGCCTCATGAGCCCCGATATGGTCCGCATGAGGGTCGACTTGCCCGCGCCGTTCGCACCAACGATGGTGACAATTTCCCCGACGTTGACCCTTATCGATACCCCGGAAAGGGCCGGCAGATCTCCGTAGGAAACATGCAGGTCGTCGATTTCAAGAAGATGGTTGGCCAAGGTAAGCCTCGATTACTTTTTTGTTTCTGATGACGTCTTTGGGCGAACCGTCGGCAATCTTCTCACCGTGGTCCAGAACCACGACGCGGTCGCAGACTTTCATGATGGCATCCACCTTGTGTTCCACCCACAGGACAGAAATTCCCATGTCATCGCGCGCACGCCGGATGACCGTTTTCATCTTTTCGATCTCTGTCGCGTTCAGCCCGGC
>TARA_R110000751_G_scaffold4210_12_pt1 | contig 64253 bp, 55 predicted proteins | sample TARA_R110000751 | Tara Oceans TARA_R110000751 (sample SAMEA4398001) | marine metagenome | biome: Polar Biome; feature: [MES] marine water layer (ENVO:01000295) within the mesopelagic zone...; material: water (ENVO:00002006), including particulate matter (ENVO:01000060) such as...... | reverse complement strand
GATCGGCCTGCCGCTGCGCCTGCTCGCGCGCGAGGTCTATGACCGCGTTGTCGAGCGCAAGGGCGCCGCTTCCGCCGCCCTCATTACCGGCGAGGAACGCATCGTCCCGCCGAACGCGCGCTATTTCATCTGCACCGTGGAATCCATGCCGGTCGACGTGCGCGCAGACTTCGTCGCGATCGACGAGATCCAGCTTGCCGAGGACGAGGATCGCGGCCATGTCTTTACCGACCGGATCCTGCACATGCGCGGCCATTCCGAAACGCTGCTGCTCGGCGCCGACACGATGCGCCCCATCCTGCGCACGCTGAATCTCGGCGTCGAGACCGAAACGCGCGAACGCTTCTCCGAGCTGCGCTATACTGGCAAGACCAAGATCACCAAGCTGCCGAAACGCACCGCCGTCGTCGCCTTCAGTTCCGAGGAAGTCTACGCCATCGCCGAATTGCTCCGTCGGCAGAAGGGCGGCGCCGCCGTGGTCATGGGCGCGCTCAGTCCGCGTACGCGCAATGCCCAGGTCGCCATGTACCAGTCCGGCGAGGTCGATTACATCGTCGCCACCGATGCCATCGGCATGGGGCTGAACCTGGATGTCGACCGCGTCGTCTTTGCCTCGCGCACCAAGTTCGACGGCCGCCGCCGCCGCGCGCTGACGCCCGCCGAATGCGGCCAGATCGCGGGCCGGGCAGGGCGTTTCCGCTCTGACGGCGAATTCGGCGAGACCGGCGACTGCCCGCCTTTCGAGGAAGAGGTCTGGAAACGGATCGAGCAGCACCGGTTCGATCCGGTCGACCATATCCAGTGGCGAAATTCCGCGCTCGACTATGCCTCGCTGAAATCCCTGATCCGCAGCCTTGAGCGCCCGTCGGGCAATCCGGTCCTGATCCATAATCCCAACGCGCTCGATGAATGGGTGCTGCGCCGCATGGCCGAGGACAGCGCCATCGGCCCGAACGTCACCGGCCAGGCCAGGGTGCGCCGCCTGTGGGACCTCGCCCGCCTGCCGGATTTCCGCAAGGCCGGCCCCGAAGGCCATGCCCGTCTCGTGCTCGGCCTCGCCGAAACCCTCGCCGACCCGGACGCGCGCCTCTCCGATGCCGGCCTCGAACGCCGGCTCGATGACCTCAGCGGCACGGGCGGCGGCATTGCCAAATTGCAGCAACAGCTTGCCAATATCCGCACATGGACCTATGCGGCGCACCGGCCTGACTGGCTCGAAAACCCCGCCCGGTGGCAGGATCGAACGCGCGAGATTGAAGACACCCTGTCAGATGCGCTACATACTGCCCTGACCGCACGGTTTGTGGACCGACGTACGACGGCCCTCTTGGCCAGCCTGAAGAAGGAAGACGCCCTCGTGACTGACCTGACGCCGGAAGGCGACGTGACCGTGGAAGGCCATCTCGTCGGCCGCCTGAAAGGCCTCACCTTCGAACCTGTGCTCGATGCCCGCACGCTTGAAGGCAAGGCCGTCCGCGGCGCCGCGCTCGCCGCGATCCGCCCCATGCTGGTCGAACGCCTCGGCCAGATTGCCGGCGCGCCGTCCGATGCGTTCAAGCTCAACGATCAGGGCGACGTGGAATTCGGCGGCAATGTCATTGCCCGCCTTGCCAGGGGCCCGGACTGGATGAGCCCCGGCATCGACCTTGTCGGTGCCTCGGAAGTCGAGCCATCAGACCGCGAGGCGGCCCGCGCCCGCGTTGCCGACTGGCTCGCCGCCGAGATGACCCGCATCCTGCCGACGCACTGGAAGCTGCGCCACGAGAAAGCCGGCGACACGCTCGAGGGCCTCGCCCGGGGCCTCGCCTTCCGCATTCTCGAAAGCGGCGCCAGCGTCGACCTGCGCCAGGACGATCCTTCTGCCCGCCTCACGCCGGAACAGCGCGAATCCCTCAAGGCCCTCGGCCTGCGCGCTGGCCGGGTTGCCGCCCATGCGCCTGACGCCCAGAAACCGGCGGCCCAGCGCCTGATCGCCATCCTGCGCGCCGTACAGGCCGGCTCGCCCTTCCCGCTCGCGCCCGAAGGCGCCGGTTCCTTCCCGCTCGACGGCTCCTGGCCGGAAGAGGCACTCGCCGCCAATGGCTATCTCCGCTTCGGCCGCCGCGCCGTGCGGGCAGACCTCGCTGAACGACTTGGCTGGGAAATCGCCAAGCGCCGCAAGGACGCCGACAAGAACGCCTTCGCCATCCCGATCGACCTCGCTTCCGTCGTCTCCTGCCCGTCGGATGACTGGCCCGCCGTGCTGAAAGGCTTCGGCCTCGCGCCCGCCGAGAAGGACAAGGAGACCGACGCCGTCCTGCTCTGGCGCTATGCCGCCCGCGCGCGGCCTGACGCGCGTCCGGCCACCCCGCGCGAGGATCGGCCGAAGGGTCGCCAGGGCAAGCCGGGCGAGCGTCCGCCCCGTGCCAATGGCGGCGGTTCGCGCCCGCCGCGCGCGGACGCACCACGCCCTCGCCACACCCCTGCCGCCCGCAAGCCGGACCCCGACAGCCCCTTTGCCGCCCTCGCAGCGCTCCTGCCGCCGACCCCGCCGCCGCGGGACAAGCCCCGGCGCAAACGCAAGCCGAAGGGGGGAGAGGGCAAGGCCGCTCCAGCCTTCGCGTACACGCCGTTCCAGTGAACGAGCCGGACTCTGTCAGGCTGGATATCTGGCTCTGGCGCGCGCGCTTTTTCCGCACCCGCACCCTCGCCACCGATCACCTGAAGGGGAAAGGCGTCCGGATTTCCCGCAACGGCCAGACCCGCCGCACCGACAAGCCCGGCGCCGCCATTTCAGTCGGTGATGTTGTGACTTTCGGCCGGGGAGAGCATATACGAACCGTGGAAATCCTGGCCCTCGGCGAACGCCGCGGTCCGGCGGAAGAAGCCCGGAACCTGTATCGCCTATTGGAAATTGAGCCATGATGAATTCGATCAAGCGCTTCTTTGCGCCCAAAACGCCCGCCCTCAGGGCCATGGACCCGCAAGTTGCCGCTGCCGCGCTGATGGTCGAAGCGGCGCTGATTGACGGTGTTTACGTCAATATCGAGAGCGACATGATCGCCGAAATCCTGCTCGAAGCCTTCGGATTCGATGCTGACCGGGCCGATGCCGTGCTGGCCGAAGGCGAGGCGCTGGCCGAAGAGGCGGTCGATTCCTACCAGTTCACCCGCCACGTCAAGAAACTCGGCATGACCGAGCGGGTCTCGATCATTGAGGGCCTCTACCGCGTCGCCCTGTCGGATGGCGAAAAGAGCTCGATCGAAGAGGCCTATATAAGGCAGGTCGCCTCGCTGCTCTATGTCGATGACGTGTCCCGCGCCGGGGCGCGCCAGCGCGCGGAAGCCCGGATCGCCGGAACGACCTGACCTGTCCTAAACGCACGGCGCAGCTTGTCTCATTGACACACCGCCGCCCGAAGGCCATTTCGCCCGCTGCACACCTGTTCAAGAGGCCCGCCCGTACATGACCTATATCGTCGTCGATGCCTGCATCCGCTGCAAATACATGGATTGCGTCGAAGTCTGCCCGGTGGACTGCTTCTATGAGGGCGAAAACATGCTCGTCATCGACCCGGACGAGTGCATCGATTGCGGCGTGTGCGAGCCGGAATGCCCTGTCGAGGCGATCAAGCCCGACACCGAGGACGATCCGGACGGCAAATGGCTGAAGCTGAACAGCGAATTCGCCAAGACCTGGCCGAACATCACCCGTTTGAAAGAGCCGCCTGCGGATCGCGAAAAATTTGCGCAGGAAACGGGGAAATTGGAAAAATATTTCAGCCCTGCGCCCGGCACGGGTGACTGAGCCTGCGGGCAATGCCGCCTGCAACAGCCATTGCAGGGACCGCCAAAGGTTAACGAAGCTATTGATTTTATTGGCGGCGCGTGCCCGGCCGATATGCCGTGCCCTGTTGTAAAACCTGCACGATTGTGATAGTCTTACGACTTGAACAATAATTGAACCAGAGCTGAAAAGTCTCCTCTCAGGCCGTGACGTACGGACTGGGCAAAGACTGATTGGCTCTGAATGCGTAGAAAAGGGCGATACACTTCATGGCTAAAAAAGCAGACACCGCAGCACTCGCATTCGGAGTTGGTCAGAGCGTCGTATATCCTGCGCATGGTGTAGGAAAGATTACCAGCGTCGAAAAACAGACCGTCGCCGGCATGGAACTCGAAGTTTATGTCGTCGCATTCGACCAGGACAAGATGATCCTGCGCGTGCCGACCAATCGCGCCGAAGCCTCCGGCATGCGCGCCCTGGCCGGTTCCAAGCTCGTCGAGGACGCGTTGAAGACACTCGGCGGACGTGCCCGGGTCAAGCGCACCATGTGGTCGCGCCGCGCCCAGGAATACGAAGCCAAGATCAATTCCGGCGACCTGATCTCCATTGCGGAAGTCGTGCGCGACCTGCACCGCGGCGAAGACCAGCCTGAGCAGTCCTATTCAGAGCGCCAGCTGTATGAAAGCGCGCTCGACCGGATGGCCCGTGAACTGGCTGCTGTCGAGAGCATCGACAAGGCAACTGCCATGGAAAAGCTGGCCAAAGGCCTGGCTGCCAAGAAAAAAGTGGTTCCTGCCGCTGCGGCTGCCGCATAGGCAACACGCCTTGAGACAATAGGAAAAGCCCCGCACCGAAAGGCGCGGGGCTTTTTTGTGCCTGAATTTCAGCCGACCCGGCGCGTCTGCCCGGCCCAGTAAGGCTCGCGCAGGTCCTTGCGCAGGATCTTTCCTGACGGGTTGCGCGGCAGGACCTCGACGAAATCGACCGTTTTCGGGCATTTGTACCCGGCAATGCGCTCCTTCGCCCAGGCGATGATGTCGTCAGCCGTCGGAGTCTCGCCGGGCTTGGGAACGACGATGGCCTTCACCGACTCGCCCCATTTCTCGTCCGGCACGCCGATCACGGCGACGTCGGCCACGCAGGGGTGCCCGAAAACGGCGTTCTCGACCTCGGCCGGGTACACATTCTCGCCGCCGGACACGATCATGTCCTTCACCCGGTCATGGATATAGAGAAAGCCGTCCTCGTCGAAGTAACCGGCATCGCCAGTGTAGAAGAATCCACCACGGATGGCTTCTTCCGTGGCCTCAGGCCGGTTCCAGTAGCCCTTCATCACGAAGCCGGCCTTGATTGCGATCTCGCCGACCTCGCCCGTGGGCACTGGATTTCCCTCTTTGTCGAGACAGCGCACAATGGCGCCCGGCCACGGCACGCCGCAGCTGCGCAGCTTGCCCCAGGCCGGGTCATGCGCCTGCGGCGGCAAATAGGTGCCCGCGCCAACGGTTTCAGTCAGGCCGTACAGCTGGTTGAACCCGGCATTCATGATCCGCTTGGCATCCAGCAACAGGCTCTCGGCAATCGGAGAGGCACCGTAGGAGACAATCTTGAGCGAGGAAAAGTCTGTCGCGTCCACATCCTTGTGCTGCACCAGCATCATGATCACGGCCGGCACCCAGAAGGCATGCGCGATTTTGTGCTCCGGGATCAGTTTCAGGATCGCGGTCGGATCAATCTCGCGCAGCACGACGGTCTTGGCGCCTTGCGCAGCGGCCAGCACACCGACATTCACCCCGGCGACGTGGAACAGCGGCATGGCGTTCATCACGGCTTCTCCGGCGGCATAGCTCGACCAGTCGAGCATCGCGGCCTGCCGGAAGAAGGCATTGTAATTGGCATTGGTCAGCTGCACGCCCTTGGGCTTCCCGGTCGTGCCGGACGTGTAGAGCTGGATGACGTCGTCATCGGAGAGCGGCGTCAGGCCCGGCGCCGAGGCCGGCTTGGAATTGCGCCAGCTTGGATAATAATCCCAGTCCTCCCGGTCGCCGTCGATCGTGATGACGCGCATCAGGTCCGGCAACTCGTCCCGGATCTGGTCGATGATGGAATAGAATTCCTTGCCCACAAACAGGACCCTGGCTTTGGAATCGGCCAGGATGAACTGGATCTCGGGCGCGGCGAGGCGGGTGTTCACGCCGGTCATTACCGCCCGCGCCTTGGCGCAGCCGAACAGCATCTCGTAATAAGCGTCCGTATTCTTGGCGAGATAGGCAACCCGGTCGCCGGGCGCGACGCCATGGCCGATCAGGCCATTGGCGACCTGGTTCGACCGCCTCTCCAGTTCGCCGAAACTGGTCGACTGGCCTTCAAACCAGAATGCCGTTTCACCGGCGCGCCGTTCGGCCTGCACCCGCGGAATATCAGCGATGAAAGGCATGGCCTCAATGTCAATCATGGTGTCCTCCGGTGTTTTTTCGTTTCTGCCATGAACTTAAGGCTTTCTGCGCCAGAGTCAGCTAGCGAATGCGTGCAGGCGAAAGAAGTGCGATTCAACCATGCTCCAGCTGCCCGCCAACCCCGCCCGGGGCTTGCAGCAGGCCAGTGTTTCCGGCACCACAGGCGCATGACCGTACAAACTTCATTGCCCGATGCCGCCCTGACCGAAACCATGCTGGATATGGGCGCCCGCGCCCGCGCCGCCTCACGCGCCCTGGGCCGCCTCGGCCCCGATGATCGCACGCGTGGCCTGAACGCCATTGCCGGCGCCATTCGCGCGGCTGCCCCGGCTATTCTGGCGGCCAACAAGCAGGACATGGATGCAGCCCGGAAAAAGGGCCTCAGCGATGCCATGCTCGACCGCCTCGCCCTCGATGCGGCGCGTGTCGACGGCATCGCATCCGGCGTCGATGCGATTGCCGCGCTGCCCGATCCGCTTGGCCGGGAACTGGCGCGCTGGCAACAGCCGAACGGATTGGACTTCGCCCGCGTGGCCGTGCCCCTGGGCGTCATCGGAATCATTTATGAAAGCCGTCCGAACGTCACCGCAGATGCCGGAACGCTCTGCCTGCGCTCCGGCAATGCCGCCATCCTGCGCTGCGGATCGGAAAGCACGCGCTCGTCTCACGCGCTCGTCGATGCGATGCGCGCTGCTTTGACCAAGGAAGGCCTGCCGGCAGATGCGATCCAGCTTGTCGGCACCACAGACCGCGCCGCTGTCGGCCAGATGTTGTCCGGCCTTGATGGCCAGGTCGATGTTATCGTGCCGCGCGGTGGTCGCAGCCTGGTCGAGCGCGTCCAGAAGGATGCCCGCGTGCCTGTGATCGGACACCTCGAAGGTCTCTGCCACATGTATGTCGATGGGGCCGCTGATCCGCAAAAGGCCGTGGACCTCGTGGTCAATGCCAAGATGCGCCGCACCGGTGTTTGCGGGTCGCTCGAAACGCTTCTGATCGATGCCGCCGTGGCCGACACGTTGCTGCCAAGGATTGCGTCTGCGCTTGTCGACGCTGGCTGCGAGCTTCGCGGCGATGCGCGTGCCCGCGCGATCGCGCCAGGCATGAAGACCGCGACCGAGGAAGATTGGAGCACGGAATACCTTGCGCCAATCCTTGCAATCGCCGTGGTCGACGGCCTCGGCGGCGCCCTTGCGCATATCGAACGCTGGTCCTCGGGCCATACGGATTCGATCGTCACCGAGGACAAGGATGTGGCCGAACGTTTCCTCGCGCGGGTCGACAGCGCCATTGTGCTGCACAATGCATCCACCCAGTTCGCCGATGGCGGCGAGTTCGGCTTCGGTGCCGAGATCGGCATCGCCACCGGCCGTATCCATGCGCGCGGACCTGTCGGCGCTGAACAGCTCACGATCTACAAATATGTCGTGAGAGGCACAGGGCAGACGCGTCCTTGACCCATCTGACGCTTCCGGGACCGACACGGGGCCTGCGCATCGGCCTGTTTGGCGGAAGCTTCAATCCGGCCCATTCGGGACACCTGCACGTTGCCGAAACGGCGATGAAACGGCTCCAGCTCGACTGGGTCTGGTGGATCGTCGCGCGCGGCAATCCGCTCAAGACCGCGCATGGCGATTTCACCGAGCGCCTCGCCTCGGCCCGCGCGGCCGCGCACCATCCGCGCATGATTGTCACTGATATCGAGGCGCGCCTCGGCCTGACCTATACGTCCGACACGCTGGCCGCGATTGTCGCGCGCGCGCCGGAGGCGCACTTCGTCTGGCTGATGGGCGCGGACAATATGGCCGGGTTCCATCACTGGCAGAACTGGCAGGGCATTGCCCAGACCCTCCCGATCGCCATCATCGCGCGGCCGGGGGTCGGTCCGGGAGCGCGCAATTCGCCGTTCGCCCGGCGGTTTGCAGAAAACCGGATTCCATCCGCCGCCGCCCGCACCCTTGCCACGACCCCGCCACCTGCCTGGACCTACCTTGCCGCCCCCCTCGACCCCTCGTCCTCCACTGCCCTGCGCGCCGCCCGCCCATGACCCTCACGCCCACCGATATCGACCGTCACAAGCGCCATATCCTGCTCAAGGAGATCGGCGGCCCCGGCGTGCAGAAACTGCGCGCGGCTTCGGTCTCGATTGTCGGAGCAGGCGCATTGGGTGGCCCCTGCGCGCTCTATCTCGCGGCCGCCGGGATCGGCCAGATCGAGATATGGGACGATGACCTGGTGGACCGCTCGAACCTGCAGCGGCAGATACAATTTGGCGAAGCCGATGTCGGCCGCCCGAAGGCCGAAATCCTGGCCGCCCGCCTCCAGGACGCCCACCCGGACTCGCATATCCGCTGGCATCGGCACCGCTGGAGCGAGAGCCACCCGCTGGCGGGCGAGACACTCGTCGATGCCTCCGACAATTACCCGACACGCTATGCCCTCAACGCGATCGCGCACGCCACGCACCGCCCCATGGTGCATGGCGCCGCTGCCGGCTGGACAGGGCAAGTCAGCGTCTTTGCGTCCGGTGTGCAGGCGGATGCGCCCTGCTATCGCTGCTGGGTGCCCGAGACGCCGCCGGATGCGCAGGCCTGCGATGAAGTCGGCGTCGTCGGCGCGCTGACCGGGATTGTCGGCGCATCCATGGCGCTCGAAGTCGTGAAGCTCGTGACCGGCGCCGGTAAGCCGCTGGTCGGCCGGCTTCTGCTCCTGGACGGCCTCGCAGGCACACCACGAACGGTCGGGTTGAAAAAAGATGCAACCTGTAGGGATTGCAACGGATCCGACACCGATTGACAGGCGCCGCCGGGTCGACCCTATTGCCGCCTGAACATGAATCAGATCCGGGGAGGGACCTATTCGATGCTGAGACGCCTGATAGCTGTTTTTGTGACGGTTGCGATCATTCTGGGGGCGGGATGGTTCGTGATGCGCCGGTCGGACATCGCCTATGACCGGTTGGAATCCATGTATGCCAATACCGAAAGCCGGTTCATGCCGATGGGCGGGGACATGCGTGTCCATTACCGGGATGTCGGCCCTCGTAATGCGCCCGTCCTCGTCCTGGTGCACGGTTTCTCGGCCTCGCTGCACACATGGGAGCCCTGGGTCCAGGGGTTGCGCAAAGACTATCGCGTCGTCTCGCTCGACCTGCCGGGCCACGGCCTGTCGCGCTGCCTCGATGTCTCGCAGACGGGCATCCCCCAATTCGTCGACACGATCGACCATGTGACGCGGGAACTCGGCATAGAGCGCTTCACGCTCGCCGGCAGTTCGATGGGCGGCCACACGGCCTGGAACTATGCCCTCGCGCACCCGGACCGGCTCGACGGCCTGGTCCTGGTCGATGCGTCAGGCTGGCCGAAATCCGGGGACGAGGCTGACTCGTCTCCGCTGGTCTTCAAACTGCTGGCCAATCCGCTGGCCCGCAGCGTCATGAAGGATCTCGACATGACCGGCATGATCCGCAGCGGGCTCGAGGACAGTTTTGTCGACCAGTCCCTGGTGACGGAAGAGATGGTCCAGCGCTATGCGGCGCTCGGGCGCGCGCCCTGCCATCGCGACGCGATTCTCAACCTGATGACAGACAGGAACGGGAGAACCGGAGCGAGTGCCGGGGCGCTCTCGGCGATTGCGGTGCCGACCCTGATCCTGCAGGGTGAGCAGGACAATCTCGTCCCCGCCTCGCATGGCGAGAAGTTCAATGCCGCGATCCCGGGCTCGGTGCTGAAAATGTATCCGGATGTCGGCCACGTGCCGCAGGAAGAAATCCCCGACCAGTCGCTCGCCGACCTGCGGGACTTCCTGTCGACACAGGTCCATGTCGCGCCGGAAGACGCGGCCCCTGACGCGGAAACGGTTGACTAGCGAACGCGCCTGCGATCAGGAAACGCGTTCCACCATCATGTGCTTGATCTTGGCAATGGCCTTGGCCGGGTTCAGCCCCTTCGGGCAGACCTGCGCGCAGTTCATGATCGTGTGGCAGCGATACAGCTTGAACGGGTCTTCCAGGTCATCAAGGCGCTCGCCGGTGGCTTCGTCGCGGCTGTCGATCAGCCAGCGATAGGCCTGCAGCAGGGCAGCAGGGCCGAGATACTTGTCGCCGTTCCACCAATAGGACGGGCAGGACGTCGAGCAGCAGGCGCAAAGGATGCACTCATACAGGCCGTTGAGTTCGTTGCGGTCGTCTTCGGACTGTTTCCATTCCTTCTCCGGATCGGGCGTAACCGTCTTCAGGAAGGGCTGCACATAGGCGTGCTGGGCATAGAAATTCGTCAGGTCCGGGATCAGGTCCCTGACCACGGGCAGGTGGGGCAGGGGCGAGATCGAGATGACGCCGCCGGGCAGCTCGTCAAAGCCCTTGGTGCAGGCGATCGTGTTGCTGCCGGCAATGTTCATGGAACAGGATCCGCACACGCCTTCGCGGCACGAGCGGCGGAACGCGAGCGTCGGATCGACATTGTTCTTGATGTAGAGCAGGACGTCCAGGATCATCGTCCCGGCCTTGTCCATATCGACCCAGTACAGGTCCCAGCGCGGGTTGCCGCCCTCTTCGGGGCTGTAGCGGTAGATGCGGAACTGGCGCAGGTTCGTGGCGCCCTGCGGCTTCGGCCAGGTCTTGCCCTTGCCGACTCTGGAGTTCTTCGGAAGCGTTAGCTGGACCATCTTTAAACCCCTAGTAAACCCGTGCTTTTGGTTCGATATACGCGATCTCGTTCGACATCGTGTAATCGTGCACGCCGCGATAATCGATCGTCACCTTGCCGGCGTCGGAGACCCAGGCCAGCGTGTGCTTCATCCATTTTTCGTCATTGCGCTCGGAGAAATCCTCGCGCGCATGCGCGCCGCGGCTCTCTTCACGATTGGCCGCTGAATTCACGGTGACGGCGGCCTGGGCGATCAAATTGTCGAATTCGAGCGCCTCGAGCAGGTCCGTATTCCAGACCAGGCCGCGATCCTTCACGTCCAGGCCGGGCAGTTTCTTGTAGACTTCGTCAATGGCTTCGACGCCTTCGCGCAGCACGTCGCCGGTGCGGAACACGGCACAATTGCCCTGCATCGCTTTCTGCATCTCAAGGCGCAGCTTGGCGACAGGCTGGTCGCCGGTGGCGTTGCGCATCCTGTCGAAGCGGGCGAGGTGGCTGTCGGTGGCGCCTTTGGGAAGCGTCGGCTGCGTCGCCCCGGCTTCCGTCGTGGCACCGCAGCGCAGGCCTGCCGCGCGGCCAAACACGACAAGGTCGATCAGCGAGTTGGAGCCGAGGCGGTTGGCACCGTGAACCGACACGCAGGCCGCTTCACCGACGGCCATCAGGCCGGGAACGACAGAGTCGGCATCGCCATTCTTCTTGGTCAGCACTTCGCCATGATAATTGGTCGGAATGCCGCCCATATTATAGTGCACGGTCGGCAGGACCGGGATCGGCTCCTTCGTCACGTCGACACCGGCAAAGATACGGGCTGTCTCGGAAATACCGGGCAGGCGTTCGGCCAGAACCGCCGCGCCGAGATGTTCGAGGTGAAGATAGATATGGTCCTTTTCCGGGCCCACGCCGCGGCCTTCGCGGATTTCCACCGTCATGGCGCGGCTGACAACGTCGCGAGACGCCAGGTCCTTCGCGCTTGGCGCATAACGCTCCATGAAGCGCTCGCCTTCGGAATTGGTCAGGTAACCGCCTTCGCCGCGCGAGCCTTCGGTGATCAGGCAGCCCGAGCCGTAGATGCCGGTCGGGTGGAACTGGACGAACTCCATGTCCTGCAGCGGCAGGCCGGCGCGCAGCACCATGGCATTGCCGTCACCGGTACAGGTGTGGGCCGAGGTGCACGAGAAGAAGGCGCGGCCATAGCCACCCGTCGCAAGGATCGTTTTCTGCGCGCGGAAGCGGTGCAGCGTGCCGTCGTCGAGCTTCCATGCGGTGACGCCACGGCAGACGCCGTCATCGTCCATGATCAGGTCGAGCGCGATATATTCGATGAAGAATTCGGTCTCTTCGCGAACGCACTGGCCGTAAAGCGTGTGGAGCATGGCATGGCCGGTCCGGTCCGCTGCGGCGCACGTGCGCTGAACCGGGCCTTCGCCGAAATCGCGCGTCATGCCGCCAAAGGCGCGCTGGTAGATCTTGCCTTCGTCGGTCCGGCTGAAAGGCATGCCCCAGTGCTCGAGTTCGTAGACGGCAGCAGGCGCTTCGCGGCAGAGATATTCGATGGCGTCCTGGTCTCCGAGCCAGTCGGAACCCTTGACGGTGTCATACATGTGCCAGCGCCAGTTATCTTCGCCCATGTTTCCGAGCGATGCGGCGATGCCGCCCTGCGCTGCAACCGTGTGCGAGCGGGTCGGGAAAACCTTGGTGATACAGGCGGTCTTCAGTCCGGCCTGCGCGGCGCCAAGCGCAGCCCGAAGGCCCGAGCCGCCTGCGCCGACAACGACGACGTCATAGGTATGGTCAATGAATTCATAGTCAGTCATCTTGGTTTCTCCCGCGGCCGCCATCAGGCGCCAGCGCCAATCCAGAGTTTCAGCACAGACAGGGCCACTGTCACGAACAGGGCGATCACCGCGAAACTGTTCAGGATCAACAGTGCCGAACGCGTGCTCGTCTTAGCGATATAGTCCTCGATGACGATCTGCATACCAATCCGCATGTGATAGAACGCCGCGCCGGCCGTCAGGATCAGCAGGATGGCGTTCCACGGCTTGCCGGCCCACTCGGCGGCCCCATCATAGCCGATCGATGACGCGTTGATCACCGAGTACAGGAACCATGGAACCAGGAAAACAAGCGCGATCGCGGTGACGCGCTGGCGGATATGATCGGAGGTCCCGGATTTGGCTGAACCAAGGCCGCGCGTGATCTTGGCGGGGGTGACGAATTTGCCGTTTGCCATTTTGAAGACTCCTTAAAGCCAGAGAACAGCGGCCCAGATGGCCACCGATCCCAGAACGGCAAAGACATAGAGAAAAACGGAAACGGCGCTGGCCGTCTTTGGTTCGAACCCGGCATGCGGGCCGTCCCAGATGAGGAAGCGTATCCCGCCGGCGAGATGGAAAAGGACCGCCACAGTCCAGGCGAACAGGATCACTTGAGCTGGAACTGAGGAAATGACCGCCTCGGCCTGTGCGTAGGTTTCCGGTCCGGTCGCAAGGGCGATCAGCCAGGCCGCGATCAGGAACGTTCCGCAATAAAGGCCCATGCCGGTAAAACGATGCGTGATCGACGCGAACATGGTTGCGTGGGGTCGCCAAATTTGCAGGTGGGGCGACAGGGGGCGGGGATCGGCCCGGTTGGTGCCTGACATGAAAGCTTACCTCACCTGTAACGAAACGCTTGGCTTCGGGTTCTAGGCACCTCTATGGTCCTGTCAATGTGAAGGGTGACAGGAGCGACAAAATGAAACCGCTGATTCTTGGTCTGGGCCTGCTGGTGATGTCGTTTGGCGCTCAAGCAGAGACGGCGCCGGACCCGATGGATGCACTCGTTGCGGAATATGAAACCTATGTTCGCGCGGTCAATCCTGACCAGGCGGCACGCGACGACGATGCTGCGGCGCGCGAGTGGCGCGACGTCAGCCCGAAGGCCGTCGCGGACCAGGCCGCCACGGCGCAGGACATTTTGCTGCGTATCGAGTCGGCCGAGACCGCGCGTACGGTCGACAAGGCGATCCTCGAGCGGCTCCTGCGATCCGATCTCGACGATGCGCAATATGACGCGGCGCGCATCCCGTTCACCGGTGACTGGGGCTTTCAGGCCGAGCCGATCTTCGCGGCCATGCAGACCAGGCTCGACTCGCAGGAAGATGCCGAAGCCTGGATCGCCCGGCTCAATGACGTTCCCCGCTATTTCGCCGGGAACATCGAGAATATGCGGCGGGGCATCGCGACCGGCTGGACGGCGAATGCCGATCCGCTGGCGACGATGACCGACCAGATCCGCGAGCAGATCGTGACGGATCCGGCAGACAGCAGCCTGTTTGCGCCGTTCGCCAGCCTGCCGGCGGACATGGACGCCGAGACGGCGGAGCGCCTTCGCGCGGACGGGCTGGAGGCGGTTTCGCACGCCGTGACGGCCTATCAGGACACGTTGCATTTCATCGTCACCGAATATGCGCCGCATGCGCGGGCAGGTGCGGGCATTGCTGCCCTGCCGGACGGCAGGGAAATCTATACGGCACTGGTCGAGCATCACACCGCCGGAGCGGGCTATACGCCGGTCGAGATCCATGAACTCGGCAATCGCGAAGTCGCGCGTATCCGGGCGGAAATGGAAGACATAATTGCGGAGATCGGCTTCGACGGCAGCTTTGCGGACTTCCTCGCCTTCCTGCGCGCCGATCCGCAATTCTATGCCACGTCTGACAAGGACCTGATGACAAAGGCCAAGGCGATTGCCGCACGGATGGATGCCATGTTGCCCGACTATTTCGGCCGGCTTCCCAAACTTGCCTATGATGTCGAGCCTGTCCCGGATGCCATCGCACCGGGTTACACGTCGGGCCGCTATGTCGAGGGCGATCCGGACGAGGGGCGCCACGGCATCTATTGGGTCAATACTTATGCGCTCGAGCAACGCCCGCTATATGAGCTTCCGGCCCTGACGGCGCATGAAGCGGTGCCCGGCCATCACCTGCAGATTGCGCTGGCGCAGGAAATGAGTGAGCAGCCAAAATTCCGCCAGGACTATTACGCCACCGCCTTTGGCGAGGGCTGGGGCCTCTATTCCGAGTATCTCGCGGGCGAGGCCGGAATGTATGAGACGCCGTATGAGCGCTTTGGCGGCCTTTCGATGGAGATGTGGCGGGCCTGCCGCCTCGTCGCGGATACCGGCCTGCACTGGTATGGCTGGACGCGGGAAGAGGCCGAGGCCTGTTTCAAGGATAATAGCGCGCTCGCGCCGCTCAATATCGATATCGAGGTGACGCGCTATATCGGCTGGCCGGGCCAGGCCGTCGCTTACAAGATGGGCGAATTGAAAATCCGCGAATTGCGGGCCGAGGCCAAAACCGCGCTGGGCGAGCAATTCGACATCAAGGCGTTCCATGATGCCGTATTGGAGGAAGGCGCCGTGCCGCTCAATGTGCTCGATGCGCATATCAAGGCCTGGGTCGCCGGGCAGCTGCCAGAGGCACCGCCCGCTCCGTGAAACTGACCATCGTTGAGACCGGCCTCGTTCCGGAGCCTATCCGGGCGGCGTTCGTGGATTATCCGGGCATGTTTCGGGCACTTGTTCGTGCATCCGATCCGGCCATGACGTTCGACACCGTGTCCGTGATCAAGGGCGAGGCCTTGCCGGACCCGGCCTCGCTGGACGCCATCCTGGTTACCGGTTCGCCGGCCGGCGTCTATGATGACCACCCGTGGATCGGGCCGCTCATGGACTTCGCGCGCGCTGCAGCGACTGCAGATGTGCCGCAGGTCGGTATCTGTTTCGGGCACCAGCTCCTCGCCGAAGCCCTAGGCGGCAAGGTGATGAAATCCCCCAAGGGCTGGGGTGTGGGACGTCACACCTATGAGGTGCTGGCCTGTCCCGGCCTTGCCGCAGAAACGTGTCCAAAAACGATCTCTGTCGCGGTCAGCCATCAGGACCAGGTTGTCACCCTGCCGCCGGGCGCCGAAGTGATCGCGCGGTCGGACTTCACGCCCTATGCGGGTCTCTATTATGCGAATGGTCCCGCTATCAGTTTCCAGTGCCATCCGGAGTTCGATGATGCCTATTCTGCAGCGCTCTATACAGCGCGCGAGGACCGTCTGGGTCCTGCCGCAGCGCAGGCCGTGGCCTCGCTCGCAGTGCCGGGCGACAATGCCCTTGTTGGGGAATGGATCGCCGACTTTCTGAAAAGCCATGCCCGCTGAGCGATTTGGCGGTTAACATATCGCCTCTGGCGCGAAACCTGCATCCTGTTGCCAGAAACGCCAGACTTGTGTTGAACACATGCTGAAACCCGGAGACAGCCTGCCATGATGCCGAAGCCGCTCGCCCATATTGACGACAATACGCTGGAATTCGAGATCCTGCCCATGGTGAAGCCAACCGGCTTTCGCGAATATGATGCGCGTTGGTGGTTCAACGGCATTGGCCACGCAAAGCCGCCGGAACTGAATTATACCGGCGTCCAGGCCCTCGGGCTTGGCATGGCGACCCTGTTCCATGAGATGGGCGTGACGCCGAAAGTGGTGACCGGGCACGATTTCCGCTCGATCAGCCAGCCGATCAAGAATGCCCTGATCCTGGGCCTCGTTCAGGGCGGCTGCGAAGTGCTGGATGTCGGCCTCGCATTGTCGCCAATGGTCTACTGGAGCCAGTTCGAGCTGGATGCCGCCTGCTGCGCCATGGTCACCGCGAGCCATAATGAGAATGGCTGGACCGGCGTGAAAATGGGCGCAGACCGTCCGCTGACCTTCGGGCCGGTCGAGATGGGCCGCCTCAAGGAAATCGTCATGGGCGGCAATTTCACCCCGCGGGCTGGCGGGGCGCACTATCGCGTTGATGGCATGCGCGAAAAATACATCGCATCGGTGGCAGACGGCGTGAAACTGTCGCGTCCGATCAAGGTGATCGCGGCCTGCGGCAACGGTACGGCGGGCGCCTTTGCGCCGGACGCATTGCGGGCGATGGGCGCCGAAGTGATCGAGATGGACTGCAATCTCGACAACACATTCCCGAAATACAACCCGAACCCTGAAGACGCCGAAATGCTGCACGAAATGTCGAAAGCCGTGAAGGAACTCGGCGCCGATGTCGTGCTCGGTTTTGATGGCGACGGCGACCGCTGCGGCGTCGTCGACAATACGGGCGAGGAAATCTATGCCGACAAGATCGGCCTGATGCTGGCCCGCGACCTGTCGAAAAACTACAAGGACGCGACCTTTGTCGTCGATGTGAAGTCCACGGGACTCTACAAGACCGACCCGATCCTCAAGGAAAACGGCGCGACGGTCGATTATTACAAGACCGGCCACTCCTATATCAAGCGCCGCACCAATGAACTGGGCGCGCTGGCAGGCTTCGAGAAGTCCGGCCACTTCTTCTTCCGTCCGCCCATCGGGCTGGGCTATGACTGTGCCCTGACGGCCGCCAAGGCGATCCTCGAAATGCTCGATCGCAACCCCGGAAAGACCATGGCCGACCTCCGCGACGAACTCGGCGTCGCCTATACGTCGCTGACCATGTCGCCCCATTGCGGAGATGAAGTGAAGTATGACGTGGTCGACAAAATGGTCGCCGAGTACGAGGCGCTCAACGGCACTGAGATTCTCGGCCGCAAAGTGATCGACGTGAACACGGTCAACGGCGCGCGTGTGACGCTGGACGATGGCAGCTGGGTCCTCGTGCGGGCCTCCTCGAACAAGCCTGAACTGGTCGTGGTTGTCGAATCCATGGCGAGCGACGAGGACATGCGCGATCTCTTCCACAAGGAAGTCAAACCCCGCCTCGGTAAGCATGCCGAAGTCGGAGCCTATAACCAGGAGATCTGAGACGCATGTCGCTTAATCCCAATTATGCAGCCGTATCCGGCCGCCAGCAGGCGACATCCCGGTGGATGATCACCCTGCCTGGCCAGTTCAACCGGCGTGAAGAGAACGCGGGTCTCTGTTACTGGCGTCAGGGCCTGACGCTGTGGCTGAAGGCTTATGGTACCGAAGACGGCACGTCGGTCGAAGACCGAATGCTGCGGGATCGCGCGAATGTGCCCAGCGCGGCGACCGACATCACGGAAAGCATGGAAGACGGTGTCAGCCGACTTTCCTATCGTCTTTCAGAAACCCGCGCCGACGGCGTGGTCGTGAAAGGACTCTACAGTTTCGTCCATGGCCGCCACGGCCAGGCCATGTTGGCGGCTTATTTTGGCGATGATTCCGAGCTGGAAACCGCACGTCTCGTCTCCGCTTCCCTCTCCTATACCGCTTGAAGGCACTGCGCGGCTGGCGCGCCCACTTGACCTGACGGCACAAAAATCGCACCCGTCGCCCGATTGGCGTCAGGGGCTTTCGAAAAGGACTATTCCATGCGCGTTGCGATGATCGGCACTGGCTATGTTGGACTGGTATCGGGAGCTTGCTTTGCAGACTTCGGCCACGTCGTGACCTGCGTTGACAAGGATGCCTCGAAAATCGAACGCCTGAAAAATGGCATCATGCCGATTTACGAACCAGGCCTCGACGCGCTTGTGGCAAGCAATGTCGAGGAAGAACGCCTGTTCTTCACGACCGATGCGGCCGACGCGATCAAGGATGCCGACGCCGTGTTCATCGCGGTTGGCACGCCCTCGCGGCGCGGAGACGGTCATGCCGACCTGTCCTATGTCTATGCCGCCGCCAAGGAAATTGCCGGCCTGATGGACGGCTTTACGGTCATTGTGACCAAGTCGACGGTTCCGGTCGGAACAGGCGATGAGGTCGAACAGATCGTGCGTGACGCCCGCCCCGATGGCGACTTTGCGGTCGTGTCCAACCCCGAATTCCTGCGTGAAGGCGCCGCGATCAAGGACTTCAAGATTCCGGACCGTATTGTCGTCGGCACCGAAGACGAGCGGGCCCGCCAGTTGATGCGCGAACTCTACCGCCCGCTATTCCTCAACGAGACGCCCATCCTGTTCACGGACCGGCGCACGTCCGAACTGATCAAGTATGCGGCGAACGCTTTCCTGGCGGTCAAGATCACCTTCATCAACGAGATGGCGGACCTGTGCGAGAAGGTCGGTGCGAACGTGCAGGAAGTTTCGCGCGGAATCGGGCTGGACAACCGGATCGGCCGGAAATTCCTGAATGCCGGACCAGGCTATGGTGGCAGCTGTTTCCCGAAAGATACTTTGGCCCTGACCAAGACGGCAAATGATGCCGGTGCGCCTGTGCGAATCATCGATACGGTCGTGGAAGTGAATGCGGCGCGCAAGAAAGCCATGGCGGACAAGATCATCCGCGCCATGGGCGGAGATGTGATGGGCAAGACGATCGGTGTTCTGGGCCTCGCCTTCAAACAGAATACCGACGACATGCGCGATGCGCCGAGCCTCGACATCCTGCCAGCCCTCATTGCGGCCGGCGCCAAGATCCGCGCCTACGATCCCGAGGCCATGACCGAGGCGGCGCACCTGCTCGACGGCGTCGAATTTTCCACAAGCCCATATGAGGCAATCAAGGGCGCCGACGCGATGGTGATCATCACCGAGTGGGACCAGTTCCGCGCACTTGATTTCGACCGGGTGAAGGCTGCGCTCAACAGCAATATCGTGGTAGACTTGCGCAATATCTATTCGCCCGAAGACATGGCGGCCCACGGGTTTGCCTATACGTCCATCGGGCGACCGTAGTTATTCGAAACCCCTTCAAGACCGGATCCCAGACATGAAATTCTTCGTCGATACCGCAGATACCAAGGACATTGCCGAACTCGCCGCGACGGGCCTGATCGACGGCGTGACAACCAATCCCTCCCTGATCGCAAAATCCGGCCGCCCGTTCGCTGAGGTGATCAAGGAGATTTGTGGCCTGACGAACGGACCGGTCAGCGCGGAAGTTGTCGCGACAGATGTCGACGGCATGGTGCGTGAGGGCCGCAAGCTCGCCAAGATCGCCGAGAACGTCGCCGTGAAGCTGCCGCTGACCTGGGACGGGCTCAAGGCGTGTCGCACCCTGTCGGACGAAGGGACTGCGGTGAACGTGACGCTCTGCTTTTCGGCCAACCAGGCCTTGCTCGCTGCCAAGGCCGGCGCGGCATTTATCTCGCCGTTCATCGGCCGTCTCGACGATATCAATATCGACGGCATGGAGCTGATCAGCGATATCCGCCAGATCTATGACAATTATCTCTTCGATACCGAGATCCTGGCCGCGTCGATCCGTACGCCGAACCATGTCAAACTGTCGGCCCTCGCCGGCGCAGATGTGGCGACGATGCCGCCGAACGTGATCAAGAGCCTCGTCAACCATCCGCTGACGGACAAGGGCCTCGAAGCCTTCCTTGCGGATGCGAAAAAGGCAGACATCAAGGTCTGACACATCCCATGACCAAGGCCGAAGGCCCCGAGGGCCGGGTCCTCATCATCGCCGGATCGGACTCTGGTGGCGGTGCCGGCATTCAGGCAGACATCAAGACGGTGACTATGCTGGGTGGCTACGCCATGACCGCCGTTACCGCGATTACCGTGCAGGATACCAAAGGCGTGCACGGCGTTTGGCCGGTGCCCGTGGATGCTGTCATCGGGCAGATCCAGGTGACACTGGCCGACATTGGCGCCGACGTGATCAAGACGGGCATGCTGGGCTCGGCAGCACTGGTCGAGGCGATTGCCGAGTGCCTGGCAGAAGCGGTATCAATGGCGCCGCGCGTGATCGACCCGGTCATGGTTGCGACGTCAGGCGACCGGCTGGTTGATGCCAGGGCGGTTGAGGCGATCCGGTCCGAACTGGTACCACGCGCGCGGCTCGTCACGCCAAATGCGCCAGAAGCTGAAGTGCTGACAGGGAAAGCTGTCGAGACAGTGGACGGTCAGCGCCGGGCCGCTGAACGCCTGTTGGAACTCGGTGCGCATGGCGCGCTGGTCAAGGGCGGTCATATTGGTGGCACCAAGATTACGGACGTATTGCAGACAACTACGGGTGAATGGATATTCGAAAGTCCCCGTATCGTGACGATGTCGACGCACGGCACGGGCTGCACACTGGCGTCGGCGATTGCCGCCCACCTTGCGCAGGGCGCGAGCGTGCCTGACGCAGTGGAGCGCGGCCGCGATTATTTGGTCGGGGCAATCCGATCGGCCAAGCCGTTGGGCAAGGGCCATGGCCCCGTCAATCATGGCTGGGTGCTGGACAGCGACTGAATTGCACCATTGGACCAAAGAGCGCCCCAGGGATGTGACCAAGGTAGTTGACCGCGAGAGTCGGGAGGGTCGGCCACCCTCCGCCATCCGATGATGCGCTCCAAGCATAGCGCGCCAGACGATGAGCGGCGGCTGACCGTGCCACGAGGCGATAGAAAAGCTGACCGCCCTATTATGAATTCTGGTTTTTCCCGGTCGCCGGACTGTGCGAGAGAGAGTGATCGCCAACGGAGATCACCCCATGCCTGTACTTCCATTCTATCAGGTCGACGCCTTTGCTTCCCGCGCTTTCGAGGGAAACCAGGCGTGCATCATGCCGCTCGAGGCCTTTCTCCCGGATGATGTCATGTTGGCGATTGCGGCGGAAAACAATGTGGCCGAGACGGCCTTTATTGTTCGTACGGGCGAAGCGGCCTGGAACCTGCGTTGGTTCACTCCGGCGGTTGAAGTGCCGCTGTGCGGCCATGCGACACTCGCTGCCGCCTATGTTCTGTTCACGCACGAAGGCTTTGCCGGAGACGCTATTTCCTTCGACACGGTCAAATCCGGTCGCTTGACAGTTAGCAGGCTGGCGGATGGGCGCCTGGAGATGGACTTCCCCTCGGCCCCTGTGACGGAAATCGTGGTGACCGATGACGTGGCCGCCGCGCTTGGCGCAAGGCCTGTCCAGGCCTGGGGCGGCATGTTCTATGCGGCCATGTTCGAGACCCCTGAGGCGGTGCGCGCGCTGGCACCTGATCTCAAGGCCCTGAAATCGCTCGGCGTTCCAGGTGAGGGCTGGGATCGCGGCAATTTCGGTTGTTTCGCGCGGGGTGGCGACGACGTGGACGTGACGAGTCGCTTTTTCGCGCCGGGCAGCGGCATCGACGAAGATCCCGCCACGGGCAGCTGGCACACGATGTTGGCGCGCGTGATGTCCGAACGGTTCGACAAGCAGGCGCTGGGCTGCTTCCAGGCGTATCCGGGCCGGGGCGCGCATATCGATACGGTATTGCAGGGCGACCGGGTGAAGCTCATCGGGCGCGCTGTCACCACGATCGTAGGCCGGTTCTTCTTTTAGTCTCAGTCGGCAATGCCGCCCGGGCGCGCCAACGCCCGTCCGCCGGGCAGACGCAAGACTTGCACCTCTGCCTTGTTGAGCATTTTGCGAAGCCACGCACCAATGACGGGCTCCACAATCCAGGCGATGAGCCAGGCCAGCCCGATCACGGCCCCAAGCGCGAACGCCAAGGCCACGTAGGGCCGCATGCCTGCCTGGATGAGCACATGCATCAAGCCTGCGCCAACCACATTGTGAACGAGATAAAGGGGATAGGTTGCCTGCCCGAGTTTTCGCGTCAGGGCGCGTGTCCCTGGCGAACGCGGGCGGAACGTGCCCGGCCAACGGGTGAACACGAACATGAAGGCGAGAACCGCCAGCCAGACAATCATCGGCTCCTCTATCGAGAATCCTGAAGCGGCCGGCGCCTCTACCAGCTGGAGCGACTCGGCGCGCAGGCCGATGCCGACCAGTGCCACCCCGATTGCTGTCCCGAGGCCGATATAGTCCAGGATCACATTGCGCCGTCCGCTGGATTTCCACATCCAGATTCCGATCGCGAAAAGGGGACCGTGTTGCAATAAAAGGACGTCGGAATGCCGCCATACCCATCCGGACTCCGGCAGCATTCCGAAGCTGATTGCACCAAGATAGGCGCCGCTGAGCAGCGTCAAAATCCAGGCGTACAGAGTGACGTGCTTGAATTGATGGAAAACCAGCAAAAGGAAGATTGTGGCGTAGAAGCAGACTTCGACGGCGAGCGACCAATACACACCGTCGATCCAGTTCGGCAGGGGCCACAGCGCCAAGGCGTGAAAATAGGGGCCCATGAGTTCCGACGGCGGACGGTGCGCAATGACGAGCCATGCGACCAGCGTGATCGTCGCGCAGATCCATGCCGCCGGGTAGAGGCGCAGCGCCCGGCTCTTGAGGAAGGAAATGGGCGACGCGCCGTTGGCTGAATTCGCGATGACGAAGCCGGATATCACAAAGAAGACGTTTACGCCGATCCAGCCGAACCAGGTGACCGATGCCAGTTTCGGGAGGGCATCGACGTGCGCAAAGATGCGCGAGGTCGAAGAGGTTTCCGAGGCCCAGGAATAGAAGCCGAGATGGAACAGGGCGACGGAAAGCGCTGCCACAAAGCGGATGGCATCCAGCGGGTAGTGGTAGGTGCGATCCTTCCCCATCAGGTCTCCGGCCCCTTCGGAATACGCGCTGAAGGGTGCGCCGGAATACTAGGACCCGGAATTAACCAAATACAAGAATGTTCGCGTGTCGGGAGTCTTCTGCCGGCCTCTTCGGTACGGTTTGCGGGGATCACTAAAGCCGGATAATATCGAGCGTTCGAGCATCAGCATCTCTAATGGATTGTTTTACATGAAAATTCGTCAGGAAGTGCGTGCGTTGCAACAAACCGGCATATTGATTGTATGCGCCTTGGCGATGGCGGGCTGTTCCGAGGCGGCGCCGACTGAGCCGGCAGCGATGACATGCGACATTACCAGGCTCGGCGTTGAGCGGACGATCACCGTAACGGCGGATACCGGGTCGATTGAGTCCCTTCTGAATGATGGCGAGGTCGTCCTCTCATTCGACGATGGCCCAGACCCGCGACGCACGCCACCCGTGCTCGATGAGCTTGATCTCCACTGCACCAGGGCCACATTCTTTTTGCTCGGTGACCAGGCGGACCGGTATCCGGACATGGTCCGCGAGATAGCCAGGCGCGGCCATTCGCTGGGCGGACATTCCTGGTCGCATGCCAACCTGATGACGCTGACGGCTGAAGCGGCGCATGGCGAAGTATCCACAGGAATGGATGCGGTTAACGCAGCCCTCGCCGGAACAGGCCCTGAGGCGGTCATGTTCCGGTTCCCGTTCGTTGCGACGAATGCTGAACTGTCCGCCGATATACGGAAAATGGGATTGCTTGAGGTCGGCGTAACGGTCGATGGAGCGGACTGGACCAAGAACCGTCCCGAAGAATCCGTGGACCTGATTCTCCAGAAGCTGGACCTGGCTGGCCGGAAAGGGGTCATCCTTCTTCACGATCCGTTCGTTAATTCGAATGAGCGGGTTAGCCTGTTGCTGTCACGCCTTAAGCAGGATGGTTACAAGGTTGTGGCGCTCGGCTCGGCAGAAACCGGCCAGTAACCATTCCCACCCCATGGCATGATATGTGCAATCGGAACCGGGAATCCGGCGCTATGCCCGGTCGCGACTTTTCGCCCTGCAGCCATAGGGGAGGGCTTCTCTTTGTTGGAACGCGGAAATCTCGCGCAGGCGCGCGCTGCGCTGGTGCCGACTCTGCTCATGGCGGTAACCTTCTCGGTGATTGCCAGCGGATTCTCGCTGTTTCTGCGTCATCAGGCGCCCGTGCCCGACATGAATGTGCTGAGCCCCAAACTGGCCGCTTATCAGGCGCATGCCGACGCATATGATACGGTATTCATCGGCACGTCCCGCACCTTCTACCATGTCGTGCCCGACGAAGTGGAAGCTGCAGTGGAATCGGCCGGTTGCGTGCGTCCCAACGTCTTCAATTTCGGCGTCTTCGGCCTGACCGGCGCCGAGCAGGACTGGCTTGTCGATCAGGTGCTCGCCGTAGGAAAAGGCACGCTTCGCACGGTCATCATCGAAGACCCGCTTCCCGAGGCCCGGGCGCTCGACAATGTCACGAATGAACGGGCGCGGTTTTTCCATGGGCCGGCAGAGTACGAAGCGACCGCGAAAAGCATTGCGTCCTTTCCGGAGTCCGCCCCGAAAAAGATATTCCGGCTCGGAATATTCGGCGCCGGGGCCGCCTATGACCTTTCGGGTGTCGGTCGCGCGGCGGCACTGTTCTTCCCGGCTCCCGAAAAGCCGGTCCCGTTCAAGCTCGATATGGAGTCTGACGGGTTCGAAATCCTCGGGTCCCATCCGACGCCGGACATTGATGCGCGCAGGCAGGACTTCCTCAACCATCCGGACAAGTTCGACGCAGCGATGGCGCGCTACGGCGCGGCGAGCGACGAGAACGTTGCCGCTCGCGCGATCTATCTGGAAGACCGCTTGCGGCGTATCCGGTCGCTCGGCCTCAACGCCGCACTTTTCATCTCTCCCGACCCTGCAGAACTCGACCGCACGCCGCGTGTCGGCGTGGAGCTTGCGCGCGTCGCGCCCGACCTGCCGGTGCTGAATTTCAATCGCCCTGACGCCTATCCGGCGCTGTTTGAGCGCGGCTTGTGGTTTGATCACAGCCATTATGGCGAAGCGGGTGCCCGGGCGCTCAGCCGGGTCTTGGGCGCCGAATTGTGCAGCGAACTGAAACGATCCGATGAGGGAGCGCAGCATGCTATTCGTTGAGCCGCGCTTCTTCCTGTTCTTCGGTGTCGTATTCGCTCTGACATGGGCGCTGCGGAGCAACCTCTGGCGCAAGCGCGTTCTGACGCTCGCGTCCTATGTCTTCTATGGCGCGTGGGATTGGCGTTTTCTCGGCCTGATCCTGTTGATCACGGTGATCAGTTATCTCGTCGGCGTGGCGGCGAACCGCTACCCCCCAGAGGACAGGACCCGCAAGCTCGCGCTTGCGGCCGGGATCACGGCATCGCTCGGCGTGCTTGGCGTGTTCAAGTATTTCAACTTCTTTGCCGACAGCTTTGTCGATTTTGCCGGCATCATGGGGTTCAGTGCCGGATCTGTGACGCTGAACCTGGTCCTGCCGGTCGGCATCAGTTTCTATACGTTCCAAGCCATCTCCTACATGGTCGACACCCATCGCGGCGATATCGGCGCGCGGCGTTCGTTCCTGGATGTCGCCTTCTACATCGCTTTCTTTCCGCAACTCGTTGCGGGCCCAATCGTGCGGGCCTCCGAATTTATCCCGCAGATGGATACGGCGCGGAAATGGGCGGATGTCAGCGTCCGGGCCTGCCTCACGCTGTTCCTGATCGGTTTCATCAAGAAGGCCTGTATCTCGGACAATATCGCGCAATATGTCGACGTCATCTTTGCGGACCCGTCCTCGTTTGCCGCCTCGCAGGTTGTTGCCGGCGTGTTGCTGTATGGCGTCCAGATCTATTGCGATTTCTCGGGCTATTCCGATATGGCGATCGCGTGTGCCGGCCTGCTCGGGTACAAGTTCCCGGCCAACTTCGACTCGCCCTACCTGTCGCCCGACATACAGGACTTCTGGCGCCGCTGGCATATCAGCCTGTCATCCTGGTTGCGCGACTATCTGTACATCCCGCTGGGCGGCAACCGACGTGGTAATGCGCGGCGGGACGTCAACCTGATGACGACAATGGTGCTGGGTGGATTGTGGCACGGCGCCTCGTTCAATTTCGTGATCTGGGGATTCCTGCATGGCATCGCCCTGATCGTGCAACGCGGCTGGAACAGCCTTGTCGCGCGCCGCGTGCCGGCCATGGGCCTCATCGGCGGCTTCATTGGCGGAGCGGTGACGTATTATTGGGTGAACCTGGCCTGGATTTTCTTCCGGGCGGCAGACCTCGGCGAGGCAATGGCGATTTCACGCACCTACCTGACCTGGTCATCGACGGGCGACAATGTCTTGCCCATCGCGGTCTGGCCACTTTTGGCGGGGCTCGGCCTGGTACACTGGGTATCGCACCGCTTTGGCGCTCAGGAAATGATCGAACGCCTCGGGCCAAACCGTTTTGCGGTCACATATGGCGCCATTGCGGCCATCGCCATTGCCTTCGTACCGCTTGGCTACCGCCCCTTCATCTACTTCCAGTTCTGACGCTTGCCAGATCCGGGTGGTACCTCTGGCCGGACTCGAACCGGCACTCTGTCACCAGAAACGGATTTTGAATCCGTCGCGTCTACCAGTTCCGCCACAGAGGCCCTTTTCAGGGAAGGCTTCTCCTGCCGCATGGCAGCATGTGCTGTCAATCGTCTCGACGCCGCTGGCAAAGATCGGTAACACGGCGCGCATGACAACTGCTTCGATCCCCGCCCAGCGTACCCTTCTGCAAACTCTCGAGGCGATGGCCGCGCGTGCACCGGAAGACGGGTTCACGCTGCACGAAATCATGGACCAGCTCGACGAGAGCGCATTCGGCGCCGGACTCTTCTTCCTGGCACTGCCTTGCTGCATCCCGTTCCTTTACGGCGTGCCGCAGGTCGTGTCGCTGCCCATGATGGCGCTGGCCGGCCAGATGGCCGTCGGGCGGGAGCAGCCCTGGATGCCGGAGAAGTTCGGGCACCGAAAGATCGACCGGAAGGGCCTCACGCAGATGGCGACCGGCGGGCGCAAATGGCTCGGCTGGATCGAAACCTTTGCCAAGCCGCGCCTGACCGGGATAACGGGAAAGAAGTCTGAACGCGTGATCGGCTTCTTCCTCTGCCTGTTCAGCGCCTCCATCCTCGTTCCGTTGCCAATGACCAATACGGTGCCCGGTTTCGGCGTTGCGCTCGCAAGCTTCGGCCTGATGCAGAAAGACGGCCTGATGGTTATTGGCGGAATGGTCATCGGCTCCGCATGGATCATGGGCCTTCTGACCGCTGTTGCGCTCGGTCTGAGCACGCTCACCGGATCGTGACGCTGCGCCGCATTGTGGGCGGCAGGCTAAGCGGTGTTAGTGGCGCCATGTCGAAACTGGAAATGCTCCTCAAGGACTGGATATGGCCGGTGGCCGCACTGGTCATATCCGCGCTGATGATCGCGATCGCTCATGCGTTTGAGCAATTTGGCGGCCTTCCTCCCTGTCCATTGTGCCTGCGCCAGCGGGAGGTCTACTGGGCGCTGATTGCAATGACGCTCACAGGCCTCGCCATCTGGAAAATTTGGCCGAAGCGTCGGTTCCTGGTGGCGCTTAACGTCTTGATTGGATTGGTTTTTGGTGTCGGGGCCGTCGTGGCGGCCTACCATGCGGGGGTGGAATGGAAGGTCTTTCCGCCGCCAACTGGTTGTGCTGCAGCCGCGATGATCGATCCGTTCGCCGTGAAGGACCTGGACCAGTCTTTCCACGTGGCAGACTGCACGGCAGCGCCCTTCTACATTCTCGGCCTGTCTATGGCCGGCTGGAACGGCGTCGTGTCGCTGGTCCTGTCAGCGATCAGCTTTTTCGCTGCAGCCGCTACAATTCGCCGCTAAAGCCCCAGGACTTTACGGGCGATGATGGTGCGCTGGATTTCGTTCGTGCCGCCATAGATGGACTGGGCGCGCCCGGCAAAATAGGCCGACACGTCCTTGGCGGCATGGAGAGGCAGGCCGATATCCGACGCATTGGCGCCGAAGCCCGGCTGGGCAAAGGCCGCGGCCGTATCGAGGAAAAGCTCGGTAATCTGCTGGTGCGTCTGGGTCGCCAGGATTTTGATTGTCGAGGCTTCATTGCCCGGAGATCCGCCCGAAGAAAGCCCGGACAAGACACGAAAGACCGTCATTTCGAGGCCATCGACGGCCATTTCGGCATCGGTCAACTTGCGGGCGAAGGCCGGGTCGTCAATCAGGCGATGATTGCCGCCAACGGGCATGGCCGTGGCCAGCTCGCGCGCATGGCGGAGCATGGCGCGCTTGCCGCCGATCCGGGCATAGGACGTGCGCTCGAAGCCGAGCAGGTATTGGGAATAGGTCCAGCCCTTGCCTTCTTCGCCGATACGGTAGTCTTCCGGCACTTTCACATTGTCGAACAGGACCTCGTTGAGGACATGCTTGCCATCAATCGTGATGATCGGGATGAGCGTGACGCCGGGCGCATCCATCGGGCAGCAGATGAAGGTGATGCCCTCCTGCTTCTTGCCTTCATTGCTGGTGCGCGCGAGCAGGAAGATCCAGTCGGCATGCTGGGCGGCTGACGTCCATATCTTGTGTCCGTTCAAAGTGTACGTTCCGTTCTCAAGGACGGCGCTGAACTGCAATGAGGCGAGATCGGAGCCAGAGCCGGGTTCGGAATAGCCTTGGGCCCAACCGACCGAGCCGTCGCGGATGCCCGGCAGCCACTTGGCCTTCTGGTCTTCGGAGGCGAAAGTGTAGAGCACCGGGCCGACATAGACGACGCCCATCGGCGTGACCGTCGGCACGCCGGCACGCTCTAGCTCTTCATCGAACACGTATTGCTCTTCGACCGACCAGCCCGGGCCGCCATACTCTTCAGGCCACGCGCTGGCGAGCCAGCCCTTGGCGCCAAGGGCCATTTCAGAGCGGCGGACGTCTTCGGTTGTGAGCGCTTTGCCTGCCCGGTTCTTCGCAATGATGTCTGCGGGAAACTCGGTCTCGAAAAAGGCGCGCACTTTCGCGCGGAAAACCTCGGTTTCGGTACTGAAGGTGAGATTCATCTTTGGCTCCGCGACATGTGTGCTCGGAGCGTAGGCGAGGGTGGTCGCGTGGCAAGCCCTGCCGCAACGTCGCTTGGGGCGCCCATGAGGACAGGCGTCTCAGTCCTGCCTTGGCAGGGTCATGCCCTCCCTTGTGGCGGTCACCGGGCGGATGCTGCCATCGTCATTGAAATAGAGGTGCTCTGCGCGGACCGACCGGCGGCCCATCGCGCCAGCGACGCCGTCAATGCTGAGCGCCGCATTGTGATAAAAGAAATACCAGTCGCCCTTGAATTCGACGATGCCGGGATGGATCGTGAAACTGTTTTCGCCCGGTCCCATGATCTTCCCCCGATAGGTCCATGGACCGGTGACGGTGGGGGCGGTTGAGTAATAGATTTGTTCGTTCTCGTTTTCCGCTTCGTCGATACCAGCATAGGCCATGTAGTAGAGGGCGCCGCGCCGGAAGAGCCACGGGCCTTCCTCGAAATGCGTCAATTCCACTTTCTGGATGGGTGCGGCCAAGCCGATCATGTCCGGTTTCAACGGCGCGTAATAGAGATTGGCATTGCCCCAGTAGAGCCAGAACGTGCCGTCCGCGTCCTCGAAGACCGTGGGGTCTATATCGTCCCATGTGTGCGGGCCGTCAGTGTCTGAATTGGCGACGAGGGCCTTGCCCAGCGCATCGGTGAAGGGGCCTGTCGGGCTGTCCGAAACGGCGACACCGATGGATTTGCCGGGGTCGGTCGCGTCATGTTCTACGGCCGTGTAGAGCCAGAACTGGCCGTCCTTCCCGATGGGCTCAGACGCCCAGGCGTCGCCGACCGCCCATGGGAAATCCGTTGGCTGCATAATGGGGCCGTGATCGGTCCAATGGACCATGTCGTCGGTCGAGTAGACGCGCCATTCGGTCATGCGGAACATCTCGCCATCGCCGGCCTCGTCATGGCCGACATAGAGATAGAGCCGCCCGTCATGGACGATGGGGGCAGGGTCAGCCGTGAAGATGTTTGTAATGATCGGGTTGCTGGCGTCAGCGGCCATCCGGGCCGAGCCCCGCGAATCAGGGAACGGGCCGGCACAGGCGGCGAGCGAGGCGATCAGGGTGACCGCTGCAAGGCGTTTCGGCATGGCACGAACCCTCCCCTTTTCCACTATCCCCGACTGTCCGGGTCCGCAGTGGCGGAGTCAAGTTAGCGCTAACGTTTTGGTCTGTTGGCCGCGGAAAAAGAAAAGCCCTCCCCGTTTCCGGGGAGGGCTTATTCAGGTTTGCATTCGCAAAGCCTCAGGCGGCCTTCTGTGTCTCAATCCAGGCGTCGACCTTGCGCTCGAGCAATTCGAGCGGCAGGGCGCCGCCACCCAGTACGGTGTCGTGGAAGCCGCGAATGTCGAACGTGTCGCCCAGTTCGGTTTCGGCTTTCGCGCGCAGTTCCTGGATCTTGATCATGCCGATCTTGTAGGCGGTGGCCTGACCGGGCATCACGATATAGCGCTGCACTTCCGACCGGGCCTGTGTCTCTGTGATCGCGGCATTGTCGAGGAAATACGCGACGGCCTGCTCTTCGGTCCAGCCTTTCGAGTGAAGGCCGGTATCGATGACGAGGCGGATCGCGCGCCAGATTTCGGAGCCGAGACGACCGAAGTCGGAATACGGATCGGCATATGTGCCCGGCATTTCCTTGGCGAGCCATTCGGAATAGAGGCCCCAGCCTTCGGCATAGGCGGTGAAGTTTGCCTGCGTCCGGAACTGCGGCACACCGGTCAGTTCCTGCGCAATCGCAATCTGCATGTGGTGGCCCGGAATGCCCTCATGATAGGCGATGACTTCCAGTTCGCGCTTCGGCATCGCGGTCATGTCGGACAGGTGGGCATAGTAGATTCCAGGGCGCGTGCCATCGGGCGTGCCGGGGAAATAGTGCTGGGCGGCGCCGTCCTGCTCGCGGAAGGCTTCAACCCGTTTCACGACAAGGTCCGCTTTCGGCAGGATGCCGAAATAGTTCGGCAGTTCGGCCTTGATCCGGTCGATGTCGGCTGTTGCGTCAGCGATATAGGCGGCGCGGCCTTCATCCGTGTTCGGGTAGTAGAACCGTTCATCGTCCTTGCTGTCGCGCAGCATGGCAAAGAACTCGTTCAGCGTGCCTTCGAACCCGACAGACGCCTTGATGGCTTCCATGTCGCCGCGGATGCGCGCGACTTCTGCCAGGCCCAGTTCGTGGATCTCGTCAGCGGTCATACTGGTCGTTGTCTGGGTCTTGAGACGATAGTTGTAATAGTTGGCACCATCCGGCTGCAGGTAGGCCCCAACGGGTTGGGTCGAGTCCGGCGAGTTCGCCATGTCTGCTGTGGCGAAGGCGATGACTTCATTGTAGGCGCTGAGGAAGTCGCCCTTGAGGGCCTCTTCAGCTTCGGCGAGGAAAACGCCGCCCTGCACTTCGTCAATGCTGCCAGCGTCGACGAGCGATTGAATGTCGGACTTGATGTCAGCCAGGATCGCGCTGTCTTCGCCCTCGGTGAACGGTGCGCCGGTGATGATCTTCTTTGACTGGTCGATCACGCCTTCATAGGCGAATTTGGGCGCGTGCACGCCGCGGTCGGCCGATTCCTGCGCAACCTCAATGCCTTCGCGCAATGCCCGGGCGCCTGCGCTGATCCGCTTGATATAGGCCGCCATGTCGTCTGGCGTATCGACGGAATGGAAGCTGATCAGGAAGGTCGGCAGGAAGTTCTGGATGCCGTTCATCTGGTCGAAGACGAAGCCGTTATACCGGTACTCCGCGCCTTCGGCGGCCTGATCGTATTGGTACTTCCAGAGGTCGTACGACATCTTGTCGGCGGCCGAGAGGGCGTCATAGTCAAAGGCGGCTTCCATTTCCTCGGTTGCGGCCTTTTGCCAGGCCAGCTGTTCGTCCTGGCAGGCGAACGTGAGGCAATCGATTTCGTCGTTCCGGTCCTTGCGCCCCTGGAAGGATAGTCCGATCGGGCTGAACTGGAGCTGTTCTTCATATTTCGCATCAAACCATGTGTTCAGGCGGGCGCTCAATTCTTCAGCGGTCTCCGCGGGCGCTTCGACGACGGCAACCGTCTCGACAGGGGTGAGGTTTTCGGCGGGGACGCTTTGGCTGGCACAGGCGGAGAGGACAAAAGCGAGGGCGATGGCAGAAACTGAGCTGCGCATGATGAGGGAACTCCCAAAAATTATTTCCGATTAACGATAAGAAGACGTATCGCCTTCTGCGGCGCGCTGTCAATTGGCAAGCTGGTGGATGGCGGCTAGAGGGGTGTGATGACAGACCCACGCCGCTCTCCCGACAATGCTGCCCGCAGCGATCAGAAAATCGTACGCATCGGTACGCGCGGTTCACCCCTCGCGCTGGTGCAAGCCCGCCAGATCGCTGCGTCGCTTGAAGTGAGTTCCGGCGGCGCGCTACGCGGCGAGATTGTTCCCTTCACCACCAGTGGCGACCAACTGACGACCGAGCGCCTGATTACTGCCGGCGGCAAGGGGCTTTTTACGCGCGAACTTGATGCGGCGTTGGATCGTGGCGAGGTGGATATCAACGTCCACAGCCTGAAGGACGTGCCGGTGGTCTTGCCTGATGGCCAGATATTCGCGGCCTATCCGGAGCGCGAGGATCCGCGCGAAGGATTCCTCTCGCCAAAGGCGGACCGTCTTTCAGACCTGCCGCCCGGTGCGAAGGTCGGTACGGCCTCACTGCGGCGCGAGTCGCAGACGCTGGCACTGCGACCCGATGTCGAGATCGTGACGTTCCGGGGCAATGTGGCAACGCGCATGCGCAAGCTGGAAGAAGGGCTGGCAGACGCCACCTATCTGGCGATGGCGGGGCTGACGCGACTGGGGCTGGCCCATTTGGCGACGCCAATTGCGGCGGATGAGATGCTGCCGTCAGCGGGGCAGGGGATCATCTGTGTCGTGACGCGCGCGGATGGCCGGACCGATGTGCGTGAGACGCTCAGCCTGATCGATCATGCCGAGACCCGCGCTGCCGCGATCGCCGAGCGCGCCTGTCTGGCGGCCCTTGATGGCAGTTGCCGGACGCCGATTGCGGCGCACCTGTTTGACAGGGGCGAAGACTGGCAGCTGGTCGGCGAAGTCCTGGCGCTGGACGGGCAGCAACGCTGGCGGGCCGACGGGACGTGCCGCAAGGGGGCGAGCGAGGCTCAGCTGGTGGCGCTGGGGCGCGCCGTGGGCGCTGACATCCGCGCGGCGGCAGGCGGAACGCTGCCTGCTTTCGTGGGCGACTGGTGAGCCTGCCTGTCATTGTGACGCGGGCCGAACCTGCCGCGGCCGAAACAGTCGCGCGCCTGAAGGCGGCCGAGTATGACGCGATTCTTTCCCCGGCCCTGACGCTGGAAAGCCTGCCGGATGCGGCCCTCGATATGGACGGCGTGCGCCATCTGATCTTCACCAGCGCCAATGGTGCGCGCTACTTCCTGGCGCGCCGCGCTGTGGGGGCGCTGACGGTGTGGTGTGTGGGAGAGGCGACCGCGGCAGCGGTACGGCAGAAGGGTGGCGAGGACGTGCGGGAAGGCGATGGCAACGCCGCCGATCTCGCCGCGATGATCCTCGCCGCGCCGGAGGCGCAGACGGGCGCGCTGCTGCATATTGCGAACGAAGCGGCGGCAGGTGACCTGGTGGCGACCCTAAAACATGCCGGACTCGATGCCCGGTTTGCCGCGCTCTACCGGACCGTGCCGGTCAAGCGCCTCACCCCGGAAGCCGCCAACGCGCTGGACACGGCGCCGCGTGTGGTGGTGCTGGTTCATTCCGCAAAGGGCGCAGCCGCCTTCCGCGACGCGGCGCGGGGACGCGATCTGTCGCGGGTTGTCTTCGTCGCCATCTCGCCCGCTGCCAGCCAGCCGCTGGTTGGGCTTGGCGCACGGGCTGTGGTGAATGCAGCCCATCCGAACGAGACGGCCCTGATGGACGCGCTGGATACAGCTGTGCTGGCCCTCTGAGGGCGACCTTTGATCGACGATGACGTATATGTCAGTGTGATTCCAAATCCCGCCTGCGAGGAGCAGACAGACAGATGAGCGACGAACCCGAGGACGACACTCCGGTCACTTCCACCGAGCCGATCGATGCCGATTTCGAACCGGCTTTCGATGAGACGGGTGATGCGCCTGCCAATGGCGCGGAGGGCTCCGGGCCGGGTTGGCTGGGCGTGGCCGTGGCTGCCCTGATCGCGGCGGGTATTGGCGGCGCCATCGGCATCATCGCGACCATGGCGATTCCGGACACGGGCGACGGTGGCGACGTCGCGGCACTGACGGCGGAACTCGACGCATTGAAGGCGGACCAGGAGGCGGCCGACCTGGAGCGCAACAAGGTGATCCGGGATGCGGCCGAAATGGAGTCGCGGCTGAACACGGGCCTGAATTCCGTGGCCTCCGGCAGCCCGGACCTGAGACCCCTGCAGGACGAGCTCGATGCCCTTTCAAGGCGACTCGATGCGGCGGAGGCCGCAGGCAGCAGGGACGCGCTGGCGACCCTGTCCACGCGCCTCGACGTCCTCGAGGCGGTCGATACGAGCGGCGAGGCGACAGCGGCGGAACTTGCCCGCTCGCTGGGCGCGCTGTCGGAACGGGTCACGGCGCTCGAGACGCGGCTCGCCAGTCTTCAGTCCGACATGCTGCGCAGCAGCGGCGACACGACTGAACTGACAAGCCTGATCGAGCGGATGCGGAATGATGAGGCGGCGGTGCGGGCGAAGGCGGAAGCGTCCGAGACCAGTGCCGACGCGGCGCTGGCCCTGTCCGCGATCGAAGCTGCGTCGCGTCGGGGGGCATCCTTCGAATCCGATTATCGCAAGCTGCGCGCCGTGATGCCGAAATCGGCGACGGTGCGGACGCTGGGTGAGGTGGCGACAACCGGCGCGCCGACTCTGGCCGAATTGCAACAGAGCTTCGGCCCGGCCAGCGCCAAGGCGCGCGCGGCTGTGCCGGCCAAGACGCAAGGCGCACTCGGCTGGCTGAACAATATGTTCGGCGATGCCGTGACGGTGCGCGGCGCCGAGGGCGAGGAAGACGGCGCAGCGGTGACGTTGTCGCGCGCCAAGACAGCGCTGGATGCGGGTGACCTGGAAGGGGCCGTCAGCGCGCTCGCCACCCTGTCCGGCGAACCGGCGGCCGCCATGGCTGACTGGACCGGATCGGCAAACCGGCGCATCACACTCGAAGCGGGCCTCGAAGCCCTTCGGCTGAACATGATCGATGGGGAGGGCCAGAACTGATGAACCGGATATTCCTCTTCATTGTTATTCTCGTGATCATTGTCGGCGGCGCCCTGATTGGATTCTGGGCCGTGACGCTGCCCGGCAGCGTGGTGATCAATGACAGCCGCGGCGAGCTTGTGTCGCTGCATTCCGGCGTCGCGGCCATCGCGCTGATCGTGTTCGGCGGCCTTGTCGCAGCGGCCTGGTGGGTGATCAGCGGCCTGTTCGTGTTGCCGGGCAAGATTGGTCGCTCGCACCAGTCGAACCGCGCCCGCAAGGCCAACATGGCCCTGGCCGAGGGCCTGCTGGCCGCCGAGGCCGGCGATTCGACGCATGCGCTGAAACTGGCCCGCAAGGCGGTGAAGCATGCCGAGGACGAGCGGTTGAAACTGCTGCTGGAAGCGCGCGCTGCCGAAGCCAATGATGACTGGGCCGGCGCCGAGCGCGCCTGGGGCCAGCTGGCCCGGCTGCCCGGCGGGCACCTGGCCGGCCTGCGCGGATCGGCGATGGCCGCCGCCGAGCGCGGCGACCATGCGACGGCGGAAGCGCGCGCACTGGAAGCGCTGGGCCTGAAATCAAACGCCGACTGGCCGTTCAATTCGCTGTTCGACCTGCAGGTCGCGCGCGGTGAGTGGGACAAGGCGCTGGAGACACTGGCGATCGGAGAGAAGCGCGGCCTGATTTCAGGCGACAGCCTGCGGCGGCGCCGCGCCGTGCTGCTGACAGCGCGGGCCGTAGGCTTGCCGCATGACCGCAAGCAGGAGGCCCAGAAGGCGTTGGCTGAAGCGATCCGCGCGGCGCCCGGCCTGCCGCCGGCGGCCTGGCATGGCGCGCGTCAGCTGATGATCGACGATAAGGCGAAGGCGGCGCAAGGCGTGCTGGAGCTGGCCTGGAAGGCGCGGCCCCACCCGGCGCTGGCGCAATTGTCGCGCCGCCTGGTGCCGCAGGACAGCCGCGAGAACATTGCGGCGCGCCTGAGGGGACTGGTCGCGGCCCAGCCGAACCACCGGGAAAGCCGCATCCTGGCGGGCGAACTGGCCATGGACGAGGGCGATTGGGTCGGCGCGGTGAAGACGCTCGCGCTGCTGGTCGAAGAGAACCCGACGGCGCGGCTGTGCCTGCTGATGGAGCGGGCGCTGAAGGGCTATGGCGACACCGACGAGGCCCAGCGCTGGGGCCGGATGGCGGCCTCGGCGTCGCGCGAGGCCGACTGGTCGGACATCGACCCGAAGGGCAATGCCTTCGATTTCGCCCAGCGCGACTGGAGCCGTCTGGTCTATGCCTTTGGCGATGTCGGCGACCTGGTGCACCCGCGCTATGAATCCTATGGCCGGGAACTGGAGGCCGGACGCGTGCTGGCGATTGCCGGGCCGGACGAGGAGGACAAGGTGGCCCCGCCCAAGGCGCCGACAGGCCGGCTGACGCCGCCGCTCGACTATGTCTCGGATGATGACTGACCGGCGAACGCCCGAACAGGCAAAAGCGTCTTGCGCCCTGCCGCCCGTATGGGTATTCAGGCCGGACGCTCCCTGGAGCAGGCCGCTATAGCTCAGCTGGTAGAGCATCGCATTCGTAATGCGGGGGTCAGGTGTTCAAGTCACCTTAGCGGCACCATTAACAACAAAAAATTACAATAAAAACAATACATTAGGTCGGATTGTTGGTCGTGAGACCACCTCGCAGGCCACCTTCATTGAAGGACGCGCCCCGATAGAAAGGCAGCTTTAACCGACCAAGTGTATTCGTGCCTAGCTGAAGAGACACTGTCGGATCTGAAGCGCCTTGAAGGCCACTATATTTCGGCTCTCGGTTGCTGAGCATGTCTCAATGACCACTTTGCTGAGCACAGGAGGCAATGGCTCCGAATGAGCTCGCAGACCGAGATTGGCCCGTTTTCGCCGGTCGTCTCCCCGGTTGCAAATGTCTGATTTGCTACTGGTCAAAACAGAGAGTTGCCCCCTCAATAGCAATCTCTGAAAACGACGTCGCTACGAATGGAAGATACAGTCCGAGCTGAAACTGAGTCTTCGTTACTCGAAAGTTCGCGACTTGAATGTGCGAGACCTTCCCCCAATGTGTAAGGGTGCGGACAGATAAAAGAAGTCGAGCAACAATTTTATCGGGACACCGAAATGTCAGAGCCTATGACTATGACTTTTTCTATCGTGGCACTCGTCATCGCTTTGATCTCACAAATCGTTCTCTTTGGCCAATTGAGGGTTGCTAGCGAAGCGCTGAAACAAAGCTCCAGAGCAAGTAAGAAGAGCTCGGAGTTGCTGGCTCTATTAGAGCTTCAAAAACTTGCAAGTGATGTAGAGCTCGGGCGCGGAATAGAGCTCATCGCCATGTTGCCAGCCGATAATTGGGATGAATTTGAAAAAGTCTCAATGGAAGATAGACAAGCGATCAGAATGACGGTCGCACATTTAAACTTCGTCGCAACTCTCGTGTTTTCCCAACATCTCGATTGGCAAACTGCGTGGAACACGTATTTTCAACCTTATCGGCTTGTCGGCCAAAAACTGGCCCCTTGGTGGTTCGATGGGATGGCGGCAGAGTTTCCGAACAGATATGTTTCTGCTCATCGCATGATGGGATACGTGCTCTCCATAAGCGACGACGAGAGCGCCAGTTTTGATGAGACTCGCAGTTCAGAACTCGAAAAGAGATTTAGCGCGGTCAGAAATGTGAACGCGATCTAGCCGGTTCCTATCGATATATCGATTTGGTGAAATACCGCGCTGATGGCTTTTCTTCGAATCCAGCTTTTAGGGCCAATGTTCGAGATTTTTCGTTCGTGTCTTCAATGAGCGCACAAACTCCATTTAAGCCACGATTCGTCGCTTCCTTTTCGACAGCATCCAACAACGTTTTTGCTATACCACGTCTCTGATACTCTGACTCAACCGCTAGTCTTTGAATTGTTATTTTTCGTCCGTCATCCAACATTACACAAGTCGCGATCAGGCGTTCACCATCATAGCACGCCAAAAAATTACCTGGCTTTTCTTCGAAATACTTTCTCCAGCCCATTTCTCTTGGTGAATCGTATTGATCCAAAAATAAGCCACATCGGTTCCACAGCTGATAAGCGTCAGCCATGCTTCGCAGCGCCGAAGATTCTATTCGCTCAGTGGTCATGTTTTTCGGCTTTCTTCCTTAACTCATGGGCATGTCAGACAAACTGAAGGAAATCGAGTACATAGTAAAGCAACGACAATTGAACCGAAGCGACCACTTGTAATCGGTTAGAGCGTATCGACTTTTGGCGATCATCTGCCGCCCGACTTTGCCACTCCGAATGTCCGGCGACATCGTCATATAGGTCGAATGGGCTGACTTCCGCTGGGTACATCGTCTTATCAGAGAGCGTAGCAGCGAGGTATTTTTGGCAGAAACTGCGGTCAAGTTTCGTGGAGGCTGCGAAAGCTTTCGCCGTGCTTTCCAGGGGTCGTGATTCTGGGAAGGGGTTGTTGGGAAAATCGAATGATGGGCCGGGGAAATCCAAAAAATGCTAATGAAATCCGACTGAGTCCGAACTCTTGTCGCAACATGAACTCTAAGTCATTCTTATCTTGCTTGGGGGCGCCAACTCGATGGGTGACCACCATGACGAAAGCAGATCCGCCGAATGCGAAGGGGACGCCAACTAAAGGCGATATTCCAGCTGCTACTCCGAAACTGAATAGACGTTCGCCCGCCAATGACGCGGGCGAAATTGTTTCTACAGGCCCCTACCACGCGGCAGATTTGAATCGATGGGCAAAACTTCCCTGCTGGAACGCCGTTGAAGCCGCCTGCGTCACTTGTGGGTATGAGCCGAGCCCTCTTCAGACAGCAACCCGGGAAGAGTTGGAAATTGACCCCGTCACGTTGAGCAAGATTGAGTACCGCGTGGCCCTGTTCGAGCGAGCGATGCAAATTGGTATGATAGGCGACCCGATGTTGCCCATGGAAGCGCTTAAAGTCTTAGAGGACAGAGAAGAAGAATTTCCCGGCTTGTTGTATGAAGTTGCGTCGCGAATCCGTCCGTTCGGAAAGCCGGTACGGCTTAAAGCCGGAGCAATCGGCGACGTTGTACAGGCGATTGATGAACTGAAAGACGACGCTACGGTCGCTACACGGTTTTCGAGCAAAAGCGCGCAGACCAAAGTTATCACGACACTCCAAAAAATGCTCCTTGGCGTGGTGATTCAGAAGTTTGATTTCGATCCGGACAGACCACAGAATCCAACCGCAAAACTGGTGTTGCAGGCGATGGCAGATGCAGGCCTCCCCCTGGTTGATGTGGATACAGTCAGGGATCATCTTCGGTACTGCGTCGAAGAGCACTGGGAAGGAAAGCTTAAGTGAAAACCGTAATCGGTTCGCCAAATTCGTATTCGGCCGATCGCGCGATTCCGACGTGTTAGAGCCGGTTCACCTTCAGCAAAACGAGGTGAACCCATGTACGACTATCCCGAGTTTCCCCGCACCGGTCTTGTCCGTCTCCGGTCGATATTGGCGCCGGAAGGACCCATTCCGGTTTCAAAAAGCACCTGGTGGCAGGGCGTGAAAGACGGCCGGTTTCCAAAGCCTAAAAAACTTGGGAAAGGCACAACCGTCTGGCGCGCCGAAGACATCCGAGCTCTCTATGAAGAGGCCTACGACGATGCCGCCTAACGTGGTCTTATTCCCGAACGACAGCGGCAAGACGCGCTATCTCGATGCAGGTGCGTCACATGCCCGGTTCTATGCAGACTGGCGTCACCTGGATGCCTTCAAGACTCTGAGCTCGCTCCAGCGGGCCATCCTGCAGGACATCCTGATGGAGTTTTCAAGGGTGACAGGAAACGAAGTCAGGTTGACGGGGCATGGCGTCGCCAAGCGCTATCACGTCGGCCATCGAACGGCCGCCAAGGCGATCGTCGGACTCGAAGAGAGAGGCTGGCTTGAACGCATTGGGCTCTCACCAGGTCCAACCGGGCAGGCGGGCGGCGTGTATCAGATCTTGTGCATCGCACCGAACGGAAGCCGCATCGGAGGACTATATCAGACATGGACCGCACCTAAGCCGAACAAGCGAAATAGCTTATCCGATGCGCGAAATTAGGGGGCGCAACTGAGCGAGACAGGTTGCCTGAATGAGCGAAATGCCAAGCCCGACAATTGCCGTCGAAAACACGATAAAGTCTCGCAAAAGCAAAGGGCTGCAGGAAAAGCATATGCGGACCAAAAATACACTGCGAGCCACCTACAGAACTATAAACAGCTACACCTTGATTAGCAGATTCAAACGGCTCTCTCAGCAAGAACGGCCCGGCGACCGGAGCCACCCAAACAGCTCAGGGGCGCCGGGCCGTTCTGAGGCGCCGTCCTGATTTTGTCCGTCTGAATCTTGATAAAAATGCAGTCCAATCGGGAATGAGGCGATCCACTTTCCACATGATTGCGAAAATCCAGGAGAAAATCATGGGCGGTTATGGTTCAGGCGCCAACAATCGGTTCGCCTCCAAGACAGACGAGTTTCACAAGCTGGATCTTGCGGATTTCAAGCGGCACTGGTTTGAGAGAAGCTTCAGCGGAACGCTGCGCTGGTCACGGGGCGGACACGAGACCGGCAGCATCGGTTACAGTCTCCAGCCCTTCCACTTTCGTCTATTTTACAGCACCACCCGCCAAGGCGATAAACTGCCGATCGACGAGCGCTTTGACTTCGCTTTCACTGAACAGCCCCTTGGCGGCCATCGCCGCTGGATCATCTGCCGATCATGCAACCGCCGGTGCCGCGTGCTTTATGGCGGGACCTACTTCCGTTGCAGGCAATGCTACCAGGCCACCTATCCCAGCCAATACGAGACAATTCGCGTTTCGGGCTTGTCCAAGGCTGAGCGGGCAAGAGACAAGCTTGGTGGCGAGCCGGGCTTCATCCATTTGTTCCCTAGCAAGCCCAGCGGTATGCACTGGCAAACTTACCGGCGCCTTCAAAAGCAGGATTGGGCGGCGACAGACGCGCTTGAGGCTGCATTGTATTACAAGTTCACGCGGCTTGCTGGCTAAGGGTCGATTGCCGCCAATTCGCATGCCGGATCAGCAAACGCCGCTTTACCCTATCAGTTTAACTGAATCGGAGTAGGTGCACACTAACGTGGTGTGATGACGATACTTGGCAAACTTCACCGCGTGGATCTTCGAGAAGTCTGGCAAACAGAAGCCCAACATTTCACGCCATGGCTGGCGCGCGAAGAAAACATCGCCGCTCTCGCCGAAACGCTCTCGATGGATCTGGAGCTTGAGGCAGAGGAAAAACCCGTTGGCCCATTCCGCGCTGATATTCTTTGTCGAAATACTGACAATGACTCTTGGGTGCTTGTTGAGAACCAGCTTGAACGAACAGATCACACGCATCTAGGTCAACTGCTAACTTACGCCGCCGGACTGCATGCTGTGACGATCGTCTGGATCGCTGCACGCTTCAGCGAAGAGCACCGTGCTGCCGTTGATTGGCTGAATGAGATCACAGACGACGAGTTTCGATTCTTCGCATTGGAAGTCGAACTTTGGCGTATAGGAGACAGCCCGGCAGCCCCAAAGTTCAACATCGTTTCCCAACCGAATGATTGGAGTCGATCAGTTTCGGACGCCGCGCGGGCCATCAAGAGTAGCGCGCTGACCGAAACGAAAGCCGCGCAACTAAAGTTCTGGACCGGCCTGGCTGAGCACCTGCAGGCCAACAACAGTCGCTTACGCTCTCAGAAGCCCTTTCCGCAGCACTGGACGCACTTTGGCATTGGCCGATCCGGCTTTCTTTCCAGCGCCATCCTGAATACGTCTGACAACATTCTGGGCGCTGAAATCTATATCAACCACGATGACGCCAAGGCGTTCTTCGCCGATCTTGAAGCGCAAAAATCCGAAATCGAAGAGGAACTTGGCTTTGCTCTCGATTGGCGGGAGCTCCCGGGTCGCAAGGGTTGCCGCATCCTTGTAGAAAAGTCGATCAGCGAACCACTAGATGAAGACCAATGGCCTCAATTTTATATGTGGCTACAAGACAAGCTGGAAGCCTTTCAGCGAGTCTTTCGGCCGCGCATCCGCCGCATAGACTTGAGCGTCTCTGATGCGGGCTGAGCCACTCCCACCATCGCATCAATCGGCTCTAGCCACGATAGAAAATTCAGTGTTCAAAGGCTCCCATGACGGTTGATGAGTTTATCCAACGATGGAAGCGATCGGGCGCCGCTGAGCGCGCTAATTTTCAACCTTTCCTGACTGAACTTTGCGACCTGATCGGCGTCGAGCGGCCCGACGTTTCCACAAAAGATCGAAGGGTTGATGGCTACACGTTCGAGCGAGATGTCACAGACCCCATTTCCGGGAATACGAAGTTCATCGATCTGTACAAGCGCGACTGTTTTGTCCTGGAAGCGAAACAGGGAAGTGAGCCTAAGAAGAAGATAGCAGACCCACGCCAACTCGAACTTGTCTCAGGCGAAGCCTTACTCGACACATCGAAAACCGGCACTGCAGTGCGCGGTACGGCTGCCTGGGCAAAAGCGATGGTTGCCGCTCGTCAACAAGCCTACAACTACGCGACGATGCTGCACGCAAAGGAGGGTTGGCCACCATTCTTGATCATTGTTGATGTTGGGCATGTGATCGAGCTCTACGCGGACTTCAGCGGCATCGGGAAAAACTACACACAGTTTCAGGATGGCAGTCGTTTTCGTATTTCACTTGAAGACCTGCACGACGAGGCTGTTCGAGAAACGCTCCGGCTTGTCTGGACCGATCCGCATGCGCTGGATCCCGCCAAGAAGACTGCGAGGGTCACAAGAAAGATCGCCGACCAACTCGCTGCACTAGGAAATAGTTTCGAAGAACAAGGCCACAAATCTGACTTGGTGGCGCGCTTCCTAATGCGCTGCTTGTTCACTATGTTTGCCGAAGATGTGGAGCTGATACCAAAGGAAAGTCTCACCAAACTACTCGTCGAAATGCGAGGGAGGCCGAAGGACTTGCAAGGTGCCCTGCAAGAACTTTGGGACCGGATGAACACCGGAGGGTATTCTGGCGTATTGCGATCTGACCTTCTCCGTTTCAATGGTGGACTGTTTGCCGAAGCCATCGCTCTGCCAGTAAACGAAATTCAGCTTGGCTTGCTCATTGCAGCCGCCGAAGCAGATTGGCGGGATGTTGAACCAGCCATATTCGGTACGCTTCTCGAACGCGCGCTGAGCGTGAAGGAGCGACACAAGCTAGGCGCGCATTACACGCCCCGCGCGTATGTCGAGCGTCTTGTAACGCCGACCATCATCGAACCGTTGCGAGCAGATTGGGATGCGGTGAAAGCAGCGGCTTTCTCACTCGCGGACCAGCGAAAGGTCAACGACGCGATCGACACTGTAAGGAAGTTTCATCGCGACTTGTGCGACATCAAAGTTTTGGATCCAGCCTGTGGGTCAGGCAATTTTCTGTACGTCGCGATGGAGCAAATGAAACGCTTGGAAGGCGAAGTTATTGGCGTGCTTCGGGACTTCGGCTTCAAGGATGTATTTCTCACCGGTATTGATATGGACGTGTCGGAGAAGGTAACGGTCGATCCGCACCAATTCCTCGGCATTGAAATTAATCCTTGGGCGGCAGCGGTCGCAGAACTTGTATTGTGGATTGGCTATTTGCAATGGCACTTTAAGACGTTCGGTAAGGCGACACCTGCCGAGCCAGTGTTGAAGGATTTTCACAATATAGAGTGCCGCGATGCCTTGCTTGATCTGAAGGGCGAACGCCTACGTCTAGACGCGGATGGTAGGTCAGAATCCCGCTGGGATGGCGAGACCTATATGACTAGCGCGACCGGCCAGCGTGTGCCCGATCCGGACGCTCGGCGGGAGATTGTCGAATTTGACAGTGCGGGACCGACTTCATGGCCGGAGGCCGATTTCATCATCGGCAACCCGCCGTTCATCGGGGCAAGTAGGATGCGCGACGCGCTGGGGGATGGCTACACCGAAACGCTTTGGAAGACCTATCCAAAAATGCCGGAGAGTGCCGACTTCGTGATGTTCTGGTGGGAGAAGGCGGCGCATTTGGCTTCGATTTATCAGCCTGCGTCGGGAAAATCACCTTCCAAGGGTGTGCGCCGGTTCGGCTTCATCACCACGAACAGCCTGCGCCAAGAGTTTGCGAGGCGCGTGTTGGAACCTCACCTAACCCACAGGAAAAAGCCGGTCAGTCTGCTTTTCGCGATCCCGGATCATCCATGGGTGGATTCAAAGGATGGCGCGGCCGTGAGAATTGCCATGACGGTCGCCGCCGCAGGAAAGCGTGATGGTCGATTAGTTTCGGTGATCAAGGAATGGCGCTCTCCGAACGAGGACTTTTCTTGGCTCATCGAAACAGATCAGAAATCGGGTCACATAAATGCCAATCTGACCGTCGGTCCCGACGTGACGCAATGCATCTCGCTGTTGGCAAATAGGGGCCTGGCAAGCAAGGGAGTTACGCTCCACGGCCAAGGCTTCGCTGTATCACAAGCTGAAGCGCAGTCGCTAATTAGGAGTGACGGTGTCAAAGCTGAAAAGGTGGTTCGGCCTTACCTCAACGGCCGTGACCTCGTCCAGAACGGCACTCAGCGTTGGGCAATTGATCTCTTTGGGCTTAGCGAAGACTACGTTCAGAACGAGCTTCCAGCAATATACCGAAAGCTAATCGAGGAAGTTAAACCTCATCGCATGCAAAATAATCGAGCTCAATATCGAGACTATTGGTGGATTTTTGGGGAGCCGCGAAAGGATATTCGCCCAGCTCTGGAAGACCTTGATCGGATAATTGTTACAGCGAGGACGGCAAAGCATCGCGTATTCTTGACTCTTGATAGTGACAGTATTCTTGAAAGCGAGATCGTGTGCATAGCAATTGATGGATTCGACCAATTGGCGGTATTGAGTTCTCGGTTGCACACGATTTGGGCTTTGGCCTGTGGCAGCGTTCTAGGCCCCACTCCTCGTTACACAAAATCGACTTGCTTTGATCCGTTTCCATTTCCAGTTCTGACGCCTGCGCAGAGCGAGAAACTGTCTCACCTAGGCGAACAACTCGACGCGTATCGAAAAGCTCGACAGACCGAACACCCACAACTGACTCTGACGGGGATGTATAATGTCCTTGAACGCGCGCGAGAAATTGAAGCCAGTCGCTCAGGTGAAATATTACAGGGCCGGGACCGGGAAATCTATGAGCAGGCAGGTATTGCGCGTCTGCGTGACCTGCATGCCCAAATAGATGTCGCCGTCGCCGACGCCTATGGTTGGCCTACCGACTTGTCCGAAGAAGAAATCCTATCCTACTTGGTGGCACTCAATCGCGAGCGAGCTCTCGAAGAGGCCGTCGGGAACGTCAAATGGTTGCGCCCCGACTATCAGAATCCGACCGGCGAAACGGGACCATCCAAGACTGGAACGCTGGAGCTGGAAGACCAGATAGCGACCGGCAAGCTCCCATGGCCCAAAGAACTGCCTACCCAGATGGCCACGGTTCGCGCCGTGCTCTCAGATCTTGGTAGCGCAAGCGTCGAACAAGTCAGTAGTCAGTTTGTCAGGGCGCAACGGAAGACGATTAAAGATCGTCTCGAAGTCCTCGCTGCACTCGGACAAGCAGAACGGTTGGAAGACGATCGATATGCCGCCTGATTTTTCGCAAAGGGGGTATATTTGGGCGTGCGAATTACTTACGAATATACTATGTCGTTTAATTAAAATGGTTTACCTGACTACCGTGAGTCCTCTTCTGTCAAAGTGGGGGCTTGCTGTTGCCAGCGACGAAACATGCCCATTGCTCATACAGTGGCTTCCGTTGATCCAGATAGTCGGTGCGCCGGTAAGCGCGCTCCACGGCCCCGCCGATCGTGTGCTGGACCATTGTCTCCTTGACCTCGAAACTCGCGTCGGTCTGGTCTTCCAGCCAAACGCGCAGACTGGTCCTGAATCCGTGCGGGCGGGCTTTTAATCCCCGGCGCTCCATCATCCGGCTAAGCGTCGCATCGCTCATCACACCCTTTCGGACTGAAGGAAACAAAAACCCGTCGCGGGAAAACGGCTTTGCCAGTTCGATAATGCGCAGCGCTTCGTCGGACAGGTGACAATGAAAGGCTTCGGTGGCGTCCTTCTTTCCCTTGAGCAGTTCTGGAGGCGCCGTCCAGATATTGCCCTCAATGTGCTCCAGGCGGAGGAAGCGGACGGGCTTCACTCGGTGGCCGGTCAGGATCAATAGCTTCATCGCAAGGTTCGCGATCGTTGGTTCCTGTAGGCTGGCATAGAATGCTGGAACGTCCTGCCAAGGCATTGCTTCGATGTGTTGTGTTCGGTGGCGTTGCTTTCCGAGCAGGGCCTTTGCCTTGTCAGTCGCTTGAATGTCTACATCCAGACCGAGCGCTGCAGCATGTTGGAGAACCAATCCAAGCCGGTTCATTGCCTTGCGGGCGGTGACCGCTTTTTCATGCCAGATCGGCCCAAGCGTATCCCGAATAAGCCTCTGGTCGATACAGGAGACCGGATAGGATCCTAGCTTGGGCAGAACATGGAGTTCCAACGGCGAAAACCAGCGTCCGGCTTTGCCATCATCTCGCAGCTCCGCCTTGCGCGCTTCAAACGCTTCTTGAGCAATCTTCCGGAGCGTATTGTCGTATCGGATCGCGTCCCGTCGTTCCTTGTCTCGTTGAAGGATCGGATCAACCCCTTGTTTGACAAGGTTGCGGGCTGCGTCTGCCGCTTCCCGTGCGCGTTGGAGAGGCACGTCAGCCAGAGTGCCTAACCCCATTTCTCGCCGCTTTCCGTGAAGGGTAAAGCGATAGAACCATTTGGCTCTCGCCTCGTTCACTGCATGGAGCCAGAGACCACCGCCATCATTGTATTTGCCAGCTGGCGCTGACTTCACGAACGCTGCCGAGAGCTTGTGACGGGTGCGATGGGAAACCAAATACAGACCACCTTTCAGACCACCCATTAATATTGGATGCAATTGAGCCTGGCAAGACTGTATCGGACAACACGGCGTTGTTATTTATTGCATTTTGGTATCTAAAGTGTTCTGCATGGGACGTGGATGGATTGATGTTCAACGCTCCTTAGCGGCACCATTCCCCAATCCCATCAGGCCACGGTTCCGCACACGCGAGGTCATTCGCGTCGCAGGCCTGCCGTGCCTGCAAGCTTGGCGGCGTCCTATCGGACCCCGGAACCTTCGCGATAAAATGAATCCTGTGGTGCCAGAAGAGGACTCGAAAGGCAGGCATAATACCTTGATAATGTTATCATTATAAATATCAATTCTGATTGATGCCATCAAAAATGCCATCATAGCGCCTTCGTAGGTATGAGCAATCGGAGCCAAATGCAGAAAGACTGAACTAGTTTGTTCGCCATTCGCGGGCATCCTGGATCAGCTTCGCTAGAAGCTCTCCGTGTTCCCGCACGTCCTTCTCGGTGACGCGGATCCGATAGTTGCTCCAGCGAGCGTCATATTCGAGGGTCTCCATGCCAGCCGCCTCGATCAATGAATCAATCTCTTCCGACCTAGGAATCTTGGGCTCGAACTTTACGAAACTTCGGGTGGGCCGGAACGTGACGTAGTTGTTCGCACGCCCGTTCTCTGAAAGTCCCACATAGAACTTATTGTATTTGAGCTCGACGCCTGGGTCGCCTTGTTTGACCAGAGCAAACAGCCTGTCCATTACGGCCATGGTCGCCGCAGTTCCGCGCTCCCTTTCCCAGAACGCTCGATCGGTCGCGGCACTCAGGGCGTCTTCGTCTTCATCGACATAGCCGCGCGACATTTCATTCAGCACTTTTGTGAAAACCAAAGTGACATGAGCATCGACTTGGAACGCCTGCATTTGAATAGCGACGATCGGCATGTTTCCGTTGAACAGGGAAATCACATTTAGGAACCGGCTTGTAACGTCTTCCGCAACCAGAACCGCGCAGTGTTCGTATTGAGGGTACCGGCGCCGCTCAATGTCCCAATATTCTATCGTCCGAATGATGTGGGCTTCGTCAGTTGCGCCTAGCTGGAGTTCCACCTCAAATCTCTTATACGTTTCAGGATCTTGAAGAAGCAGATCAAGCCTGCCCGCTCTGGGCTGAATGCGCTCTCTATCCCTCAACACGAGTTCACCCAGGCCAAGAATGGACGGATCTTCCGCGATAATCTGCTGAACCCAAGCCTCGGAATAGTCGGGGTGGTTTCGCAGAGATATTCGCTTCGCAGTCATATAGGTCATTTTCGGTTCTATTCCGCCGCTGTTGTGCTGGGCCTCGGTCTTGGTGAGTCGCGTGCTTCCAACCAAATTTCCACAGATAGCCCGCTTTAATCAGTTAAACCCTTCGTTGCGGCGGCGGCAATATCGATTTTTGTGCGAATAAGCCCGGCCTTGTCCAAGTAGGTGTTTTCGTTTCCGACAAAACTCGCTTATCAACCAACCTCATAACGAAATTAGAGGGCAGGAATGGCAACGAACGGAACGGATCTTGGTTTTGAAGCGGAGCTGTTCAAGGCCGCCGACAAGTTGCGCGGGAACCTTGAGCCGTCTGAGTACAAGCATGTCGCGCTTGGGCTGATCTTCCTGAAATATATTTCAGACGCTTTCGACACACAGCATGCCAGACTGGAAACTGTGGAGTTCGCGGATCCAGAGGATCCTGAAGAATACCTCGCCGCGCGCGTCTTCTGGGTGCCGCCGCTGGCACGGTGGGCTAATCTTAAGGCCAATGCCCGTGTGCGCGATCTTGAGATCACCGACCCTACCACCGGCAAGAATCGCAAGGTGGACATCGGCGGCCTGATCGATGCGGCGATGGAGGCTATCGAGAAGGCTAACGAGTCCACGCTTAAAGGCGTCCTGCCCAAGGACTATGGCCGCCCGCAGCTCGACAAGACCATGATCGGCGATCTGGTCATGCTGTTCTCCGACATCGGCATGCACAGCAAGGATGGCCAGTCGACGGACCTGCTGGGCCGGGCCTATGAATACTTCCTCTCGGGCTTTGCGGGCGCTGAAGGCCGACGCGGCGGCGAGTTCTTCACCCCGCGCTCCGTGGTGCGCACAATGGTTGAGATGCTGGAACCCTATAAAGGCCGCGTCTATGACCCTTGCTGCGGATCAGGCGGCATGTTCGTCCAGTCGGAAAAGTTCATCGAAGACCACGCCGATCAGAAAGACGTCGAGAAGGCGAAGCGCCAGATTTCGATTTACGGGCAGGAGCGCAATCATACAACGTGGAAGCTCGCCAAGATGAACCTGGCCGTGCGCGGCATCGATGCGGAAATCGCCTGGAACAATGAGGGCAGTTTCACCAAGGATGCCTTCCCCAATCTGAAGTTCGATTACAGCCTCGCCAATCCGCCGTTCAATATTTCCGATTGGTGGAATGAAAGCCTCGCTGAGGATGCGCGCTGGCAGTATTTCGGAACGCCGCCCGCAGGCAATGCCAACTATGCGTGGCTCAGCCATATCTACCATCATCTGGCGCCGCGCGGCACGGCGGGTGTGGTGCTGGCCAATGGCTCCATGTCGTCGCAGAGCAATGGCGAAGACGAAATACGTCAGCGGATGATCGAGAAAGATGCGGTTGACTGCATGGTTGCCCTGCCGGGCCAGCTGTTCTACTCGACACAGATTCCGGCCTGCCTCTGGTTCCTGGCGCGAAACAAGTCTGCCAATGGCCACCGCGACCGGCGCGGCGAAGTGCTGTTCATCGATGCCCGCAAGCTCGGCACGATGGTTGACCGCACAAGGCGGGAGTTTTCCGCTGAAGACATCGCGAGGATTACCGGCGCCTATCATGCCTGGCGCTGCAAACCTGAGGAGATGAAGGCAAAGGGGCTCGCGCCTTACGAAGACGTGCCCGGCTTCTGTGCCAGTGTCAGCCATGCCGACATCGCCAAACAGGGCCACGTCCTGACGCCGGGCCGCTATGTCGGTGCGGAAGACATCGAGGATGACGGCATCCCGTTTGCGGAGAAATTTGCCGGTCTACGCGCAACGCTGACGGAACAGTTTACGGAAGGGCGCGCGCTGGAGGCGCGGATTGAAGCCGCATTTGATGCAGTGGTCCCACATGTCTCCTGACTTTCTGTTTCCAGTACATGACGCTGATTGGTCAATCACAACCTTGGGAGAGGCGGCAGCGCTCGGTGGCGGCAATGTCCAGACAGGCCCATTTGGAAGCCAGTTGCATGCTGCTGACTATGTTGAGGACGGCATCCCATCCGTGATGCCTCAGAACATAGGTGAAAACACACTCAGTGAGGACGGCATTGCTCGGATAACGGCGGAAGACGCACTGAGGCTAACCAAATACCTGCTCCAAACAGGTGACATTGTTTACAGCAGGCGCGGTGATGTCGAGCGACGAGCATTAATCCGAGAGAAAGCCAATGGATGGCTCTGTGGAACAGGGTGCCTTCGCGTTCGCTTCGGCCCCGGTTCCGTTGACCCTGAATACGCCACTTACTACTTGGGGCATTCAAAGGTTCGGGAGTGGATCGGCAACAACGCCGTTGGCGCCACGATGCCAAACCTCAACACCAAAATCCTTTCTTCTGTACCGTTTGTTCTTCCTCCGCTCCCTGAGCAAGTGAGAATTGCCAGCATTCTATCCGCGCTCGACGACAAGATAGAACTGAACCGGCGGACGAATGAGACGCTGGAGGTTATGGCGCAAGCGATCTTCAAGGACTGGTTCGTCGATTTCGGCCCCGTGCACCGCAAGATGCGAGGCGAAACTGATCCCACCGCGATACTCGGCGGCTTGATCACCAGCCCTTCCGAAGCCGCCACCCTAGCCGCCCTCTTCCCCGACACCCTTGGCGCCAAGGGCTTGCCGGAGGGATGGAGTGAGGAGCCGATCGGAGATGTTTGCGACACGGTAGGCGGAGCGACACCGCCAACCAAGACTGCAGAATACTGGGAAGATGGAAAGCACTTTTGGGCCACGCCGAAAGACCTATCCAATCTGTCGGGCCTGTATGTCAGAACGACAGAGCGCACCATTACTGATGAAGGGCTAGCAAGGATTAGTTCGGGCTTGTCACCGAGAGGAAGCGTCTTGATGTCGTCACGTGCCCCGATTGGCTATGTGGCGATCGCGTCGGTCCCGGCTGCTGTGAACCAAGGCTTTATTGTTCTGCGTCCAACCGAACGCTTGCCTACGGAGTATGCGTATTTCTGGACCAAGGCGAACATGGATCTGATCGAGAGCAACGCCAACGGATCAACCTTCCAAGAAATCAGCAAAAAAAACTTTAGGCCTCTCCCTGTCATCATTCCAGACGCGGAAATAATGTTGGCCTTCGTGAACCTTACGAAGCCGATGCTCGGACGAATAGAACAAGGAGAAATCGAAAACCAAACCCTGGCTGAAACCCGCGATTATCTCCTCCCACGACTGATGTCCGGCCAGATCCGCGCAGGCGAGCCTCAAGGCATGAGCGCGTGATTTATTCCTTGTTGCCCAGTCTTTTGGAGTTGGGGGATGCCGTATCCCATAATCTGGAGTTCGCTTACCGGAATGATACACGCATCAGCTATGGCGAAGAGACCATAACTGAAACGAACCTGTTAGCTCTTCAGCGGCGGCATCCGAAACGTGTTCGGATTCAGACCTTTAGTAAGGCCAAAGAGGTTGAAAACGGCAGCGATTGGGAATGGATGATCATTGGTGATGTGCTGACCTATCGCGCGCGCATTCAGGCAAAACGCATTGATAAGAATGGGCACCTGAAGGGGCTTAACCGGAAAGCCAAAACAGCGGTCTTGAGCCAGATGGACGCCCTCATTCAAGGCGCGGCAGCGGAAAACATAAGAGCTCTCTATTGTTTCTATTGCACAGACAAGCATCGTTCGATTTGGAAATCCCCGATAGATCAGTTCCAACCGGGCTGTCTGGTTGCAGATGCGACAACCATAAAAAACCTGGACCCACAAAAATTTCCTGATGTTGAAGCCGTAAGCGTTCCTTGGCATTTCCTTTTTTCGCAGGACCGCTTCAACAAAATTGATCCGCCAGCGCTTTCTGCGCGCGATGTATACAGTTCCTTCTTGCTCCAACCGGCCGGATTACCGGTTGGGAGGTTTGATGCTGTACGTTCGTCGGACACCGGCGCTGAGAGCCATAGGCCTGAACGATCCGATCCACTGGCGGTCTCAGGCAAACCGCTCGGTCAGCTGCTCAATCGGCCCCTTGAGGGCGTCGGCGACCTCGAAGCAATCATAGGCGTAACGGGGATGGAGCGAACATTCCCTACGTCGGTCATGCGAGCAATGCGTGAAGAGCGACAGGAAGCATTGGCCCCTCAAGGCTTGATTGTCATAGACATTAGCGAGGATAGATTTCTCCGATGACTAGAGGCTTCTCCGAAGACCATGTCGAGCAGGCGGGCATCGAGACGCTTAAGGGCCTTGGCTGGCAATATCTCGATGGTATCGCCATATCGCCAGATGGATCGGCGCCGCAACGGTCAAGCTTTGCTGACACAATCCTGACGCGCAGGTTTGATCAGGCGGCGCGAGCGATCAACCCCGACTTACCGGACGAAGCGATAGATGCGGCTATGCGCCAGGTGCTGAACACGGACAAACCCAACCTGGTTGAAGAGAACCGTCGGCTACATGCGCTGATCACGGATGGCGTCGGAGTAGAATATCGCGCTGATGACGGCAGCGTGAAAAGCGACCGCGTCTGGCTTATCAACTTTGACAACATCGAGGCAAACGACTGGCTCGTGACAAACCAGTTCACCGTCGTTGAGGGCCAGCGGACCCGCCGCCCCGATCTCGTCTGCTTCCTGAACGGCCTGCCTGTTGCCGTGGTGGAGCTGAAGAATCCCGGCTCTCAATCCGCGACGCTGACATCGGCCTATAATCAGCTCCAGACTTACAAGGAACAGGTGCCGTCCCTGTTCCGCACCAATGCCGTCCTGGTGACCTCCGACGGCATGGAAGCCCGCATTGGCTCGCTCACGGCGAATGAAGAACGCTTCATGCCGTGGCGAACTGTGAACGGCGAAGACTACGCGCCGCCCGGAACGCCGGAACAGGACACGCTTTTGCGCGGCGTATTCGACAAGCGCGTCTTTCTCGATCTGATCCGGGATTTCACGGTTTTCGGCAATGGCGACGATGGCCTTTTCAAGATCGTTGCGGGCTATCACCAGTACCACGGCGCGAAGAAAGCCGTGCGGGAAACGATCGAAGCCGTGAAGCCCGGCGGTGATCGCAAGATTGGTGTGATCTGGCATACGCAAGGCTCTGGCAAGAGCTTCCTCATGGCCTTCTTCGCGGGCTTGGCTGTGAAATCGAGAGATCTGGAAAATCCGACACTGCTGGTCCTGACAGACCGAAATGATCTGGATGATCAGCTTTACGGCACCTTCAGTCTTTGCAGCGATTTGATCCGGCAGACGCCGAAACAGGCAACAAGCCGTGAGGACCTGAAGAGCCTTCTCGATACGTCGGCAGGCGGCGTCATATTCTCGACCGTTCAGAAGTTTTCACCCATGCCAGGTGAGGAGCACTTCCCGCTACTGACCAATCGCCGGAACGTCATCATCATCGCCGACGAAGCCCACCGCAGCCAATACGGCCTGTCAGCCAAGATCGATGCGGAAACGGGCGTGAAACGCTATGGCTATGCGCACTACATCCGCCAGGCCCTGCCGAACGCCTCATTCATCGGGTTCACGGGAACGCCGATCGAAGGGAGCGACGTCAACACGCCCGCTATCTTCGGTGACTATATCGACGTCTACGACATCTCCCGTGCCGTGGAAGATGGGGCAACCGTGCCAATCTACTACGAAAGCCGCCTCGCCCGCATTGAACTCGACGAAGACAAGAAGCCACTGATCGACGCCGAGATTGAGGCGCTGACGGAAGACGACACGCTTAGCGAGGCGGAAAAGTTCAAGGCGAAATGGTCCAATGTCGAAGCGCTTGTTGGTTCCCATGAGCGGTTGCAGCAGGTTGCGGCTGATTTGGTAGCGCACCTGGAGAAACGAATCGAAGCGCTCGACGGAAAGGCGATGGCCGTTTGTATGAGCCGGCGAATATGCGTTGCACTCTACAATGAGATTGTTGCGCTTCGGCCTGACTGGCACTCGGAGGATGACGAAGGCGGCGCGATCAAGATCGTGATGAGCGGTGCCGCGTCAGACCCGCTTGAGTGGCAACAGCACATAGGCGGGAAGAGGCGGCGAGACACGTTGGCGAAGCGCGCCCGTGATGCCTCCGATCCTCTGAAACTCGTTATCGTGCGCGATATGTGGCTCACCGGATTTGACGCGCCCTGCATGAATACGATGTACGTTGACAAACCGATGCGCGGGCATGGCCTGATGCAGGCAATCGCGCGTGTGAACCGCGTATTTAAAGACAAGCCGGGCGGGTTGATTGTCGATTATATTGGTATCGCGCAGAATCTCCGAACCGCGCTGGCCGACTACAGCGACTCGGATAAATCCAAGACGGGCATTGACGAAGAAGACGCCGTCGCCGCGCTTCAGGAATACTATGAACGCGTCAGTCTCATTTTTCACGGGTTCGATTATTCGGGTGGCATCCACGGTACGCCTCTCCAGAAGCTCGCCGCTCTGGCTGGCGCGCTGGACTGGGTGCTGCGCTGGCAGGAAGTGGAAGCCGGAAAAGCCGCAAACGATGCCGACAAGAAGAAAGCACACCGCGCCTTCAATGACTTGGTTCTGAACCTGTCGAAGGCCTACGCGCTGGCGGCGGCAAGCGACTACGCGGCGACGGTGCGGGACGAAGTTGGCTTCTTCCAGGCGGTCAGAGCGACGCTCAACAAAAAGACGGTCACAGGCAAGCTTTCCGCGCATGATCGGACTTTCGCCGTTCAGCAGTTGATTGACCAAGCCGTCGCATCTTCCGAGATCGTGGACGTACTTCGAGCGACCGGCCTGAATGCGCCGGATATTTCCATCCTTTCGGATGAGTTCCTCGCCGAAGTCGCTGGCATGAAGCAGAAGAACCTCGCGCTTGAAGCGTTGAAAAAGCTTCTGAACGGCGCGATCTCGGCACGATCCCGAACCAATCACGTGGAGGCGAGGACATTCTCTGCGCGCCTTGAGGATGCCGTGGCCCGGTACCACGCCAACGCCATATCAGCGCTCGAAATGATTCAGGAGTTGATCGCGCTTGCTAAAGACCTGAAGGCCTCACAGTCACGCGGACAAGATCTGGGCCTCAGCCCTGAAGAGATCGCCTTCTATGACGCCCTTGCCGAGAATGAGAGCGCCGTTGAGGCGATGGGCGACGAGCGCCTCCGTGTCATCGCGCACGAGCTACTGGAGAACCTTCGTTCGAATGCCACTGTTGATTGGCACCGAAAGGAGAGCGCGCGCGCCCGAATGCGTATTCTCGTGAAGCGCATCCTGAAGAAATATGGTTATCCCCCGGATCTGTCAGATGAGGCCGTGCAAACGGTTCTGGCGCAGGCAGAAATCCTCCTCCGTGAGGTTGGCCGGTAGCTGATTAGGCGTCGTGGCCTTTGCGCAGGCGGTCCACCAATGCCTCAAGCTCGGTTAGGGAGACGGTTGGCTCGCTGGGTGTGCCCCGAGTCGCGAGGCGAGAGAGTATCTCGCTGGTGCGTGAATCATCGATTTTACCGTAGCTGGTCCATGTCGTGATCGGCTTTTCGTGGCCGAGATTCTGGCTCCATGCCTTGGCGCTTTCGAGATCCAACTTCAGGCGGTAGGCCAGTTGCGCAAGGGTCTTTCTGAAGCTGTGCGGGTGGAAATACGGCAGACCCGCCTCTTCGAAGCGCTCGCGGAAAATGCGGCGGATCGCCGTCGCGCTGGTCCAGAACTCGCGTTTGAGGCCAGAGGCTGAAAATTCGCCGTCCGTGTTTAGCGTCACCTCTGTTTGAGGAAAGAGCGGGTCAGAGTCGCCGAAGTGCAATTCCGTCTTGAGATAGGCGATCCATTCGGCAACGACGGCCTCGACATCGTCGCCCACCGGGAAAAAGAACGTCGTCATAGTTTTGCTGTTCTTGGTCTTCACGACGCGTGCGTCCTGATCCACTTCGCGCCGATTCAGATCGACCTTGCCAATGGGGAGCGAGGCGATTGCCGCGTCACGCATGCCGGTAAGGAGCGCCCAGGCGATCAATGCGCGGTCGCGTTGTTCAATGGCGGTTGAGTGCGGCGCGGTCGTGATCACATGGCGGATCTGTTCCAACGATGGAACGGGACGCTCCCGTCTGGCTGTGGCTACACGGGTGTCATTTGCCGAGGGATTGAAATACTCGCAATCGGCGTAGCGGACCGTACTGCGATAGCCTTGCTGATCGGCGAGCCATAGAAAGAAGGCCTTCACATCCAACAGGCGCGAACGGATTGTCGCCTTTTGTAGCGGCTTTCCGGTTTTTTCATGCAGCGCGGCGTTCAGGTCGCGCTTGAATTTGATCGCCTGCTCAATGCGGAATGTCGCGAAATCCTTCCAGCCCGTGGACTTCTCAAACAGAGCAATCGCGGCGGCGGCTTGGTCTGCCGTGGCGGGGCTTCGGCGCCGGGCTTCCTCAAGCCAGGCGAGGTATTTTCGCTTCATGCGTTCATTCTTCGGATGGTGCTTTGCCAATGTCCTGGCCTCCTGTTTCAAAGTGCACATTCAGGCAGGGATGTGCGGTCTCGATTAGGTGTCGAATGGCCTCCGAAGCTGAAAGGCTCAATTTCTCGCCAAGCGTCGCAATTTGGCGCGCGGAGTAGCGCCGATAGATCGGGCGCTCGCAGGCCTCGCAGAGCATGCACACGTTGAATGTGGAGATGCTGGCCCGGACAAGTTCTGCCATGCGCCCGGCAGCGCTTCTTGGGGCCTTGCACGAAAAGCAGAGGCATTGATCTATGCGCAATCTCTGCTTCGGCTTACGCCGCGCCTTGAGAAAAGCGATCAACTCGGAGCCGAGTATGAGGGCGGGTCTCTGGCTGTCGATTACCGGCAGCTTACCGCCTTTCAGCCATCGGCGCACGGTGGGCTTGCACACTCCCAGCGCTCGGGAAGCTTCGTCTACCGTGTAGCTGCGATGGATCTTGATGGCGCGCCAATTTGGCTTATTCGCCATAGCCTGTCACGCCGGTGGCGATCAGATCGCGGATGTCTTCGGCGCGCCAGACCGTGACGCGTGCGCCAAGTTTGAGTGGTTTCGGAAACCGGCCGTCTTTCACGCCCGCCCACCAAGTTGACTTACTGATCGGGATAGGGCCGCGAGGCGCGAGAATATCTTTAAGGCGCAGAAAGCCGGTTTCGGGCATCTTGAATGGATAAGACATCGAATCACTCCGTTTGTTGAGGTTCGATGAGGATTGCATGAGACCGGTTGGCGCATGGGGAACAGTCGCTATTCCCTACCTATAGCGCTGGAAACAAACCTATTTCCGTTGTTCCTGCTTTGCTGTGGCTGCGGCGGCCGCAAGGTGAAATCGTATCCGTTTGTTCGAAAGTCTCAGCCCCGTAAGATCCATGTCGGATTCGATCTTGGAAACTGCGGGCCACTGCTCGTTTTCGGGGGTGAATTTGTATTTTGCCTTGGCCATCGAAAAGATGATTTTGTGAAGACTTTTCCGTTCGCGGGGATCAAGTGTGTCGTGGTCAATTGTTGTGAAAACAGGCTGAACAGTCTGCTGATCTGCGAGTTTCAACGCAAGTTCAGCTTGGTTGAGTTGCTCGTTTAAGCGCTGGATTTCAACGTCAGTATCGACCCGGAAATCGTTGAGTGCTTGAGCCCATCTGCGATCATTTTCCAAAAGTTCCGCATTCCTAGCTTGGAGATCAGCAATATCGGTTTCCAACTCTTCGCTGATCGCCTTCCAGTCTGCGATCTGATGGCCAAGTGCGGCGACCGCTTCGACCAAATCGGGAGCACAGCTCAACCGGGTGCGAGTAAGCCAAGCTAAATATTCGCCGGGCGTGGCTTCCTCTTCAAGTTGGCCTGCTTCTATCCAATTTTGGGCGATTGAATATCTGGCTCGAAATTCTTTGGCGAGTTCAGAGCTCGTGACGGGCTCGCCAGCTTGGAGAAGCGTCAAGGCGTTGACCACGTCCGGGCTTCGACCCAGAGACAAGGCGATACATTCGTCTATTGTCCAGGTCAGCTGCCTAGCCCATCTGCCGTAATCGGCGAACGCCGCAGGCGCGTTGAAGAACAATCCAGCATCGACTTCTTCGCGATAATCTATGCGATCTTCTTCCCGAAAGGCGATGCGCTCTCGGAACCGGGAGTGCAGTTGTTCTTCATCGAGAGATTCCAACGAAGCGCGAAAAGCGAGCACATCCGAACTTTCCACCGCCCAGTTAATGGAAAATGTTCCAGTCAGCAGGTCTTCGCTCGAAATTTGGGCAAACCTATCGAGGGTAAGCCAGTTTATTTTGGCGCGGCGCGAAAAATAGTGGTGCTCCATTCTTGAATCCTGTGCAGGCAAGTCGGGACCGGAAAGACTCCGGCCCCTAGTGATAACATCCGACAAGATGTGAATGAGTCCTGCTTGCGCTCAAGATTTACTTGCGATTTTCATCGGCAGCGCGTCCAATCTGTTCCGCCCACCAATCGGCCATTCTGACGCGCTCGTCCCAATAGCGCGCCCTGTGGTAAGCCTTCCGCACCTGATCGGCGCCAATATGGGCAAGTTCAGCTTCGATCGCATCGGCAGACCACTTGCCGCTTTCGTTGAGAAGGCTTGAAGCGCTGGCGCGGAAGCCGTGAGAAGTATGCTCGTCCTTCGTGAAACCCATGCGCCTCAGGGCGCCATTCAAGGTATTCTCGCTAATCGGCTTTCCGGGTGACAATTGCGAGGGGAAGGCAAGCTCATAATTGCCCGTATGGCGCTTTAGATCACGAAGGATTTCAACGGCGAGCGGGGCGAGCGGTTTTATGTGCTCGCGGCGCATTTTGGTGCGGACGGCGGGAACAGTCCAGGTTGCCGCATCCAGATCAAATTCAGTCCAGGTCGCTAGCCGCAATTCACCGGGGCGTGGATAGAGCAGAACCAGAAGCTTAAGGGCGGCCTGGCTTTCAAGGGCGCCCTCATAGGCCCACACAGCGCGCACGAGTCCCGCAAATGCCTTGGCAGTGGTTATGGCTGCACGATGGGTCACCGTTGGGGTTATCAGGGCGCCGCGCAATCCAAATGTCGGGTCAGTATCGGCGCGCGCTGTAGCTATGGCGTATCGGAACACCTGACTGATCACCGCGCGAAGGCGACGGGCAGACTCATAGTTGCCGAGTGCCTCAACTTTTCGAAGCGGCACGAGCACGTCTGATGCGGCGATTGTCGTGATTGGTTTGGAGCCGAGATCCGCGTTGGCCGTATCGATAAGCCACTGCTTCTTCGAAAGCGTAGTCTCGGCGAGACCTTCCTTGGCACCCTTTGCCAGCATTTCTGCCGCGATGGCGGCGAACGTGTGTTCTGTGAGGGCGCGCTGCTCTTCCTTTCGAGCTTTAGCTTTGGCCATCGGGTCAATGCCGTCGGCCAACAGCGTTTTAGCCTCCAGCCGCCTTTCGCGGGCGCGAGCGAGCGAAACTTCAGGATAGGCGCCGAGGGAAAGCGTCTTCATCTTGCCCTCAACCCGATAGAACAGCTTCCAGAGTTTGGAGCCGTTCGGCTTCACTTCGATGCAAAGGTTGCCGCCATCTGATTGGCGGTAAGTTTTTGGGCCGGGCTTCAGGTTGCGGATCTGGACATCTGAGAGGGGCATTTGATGGCATTGCCTTCGGTGATGGCATCGAGAAACCGCACAATGCCATCAATACTGCCATCTTTCAAACCGGATGCCATCAAATGCCATCGCACCAAGCCGGACGTCAAATACCCTGCAATCGCTATGATGTGCAGTGTTTACAGGGAATTTTGGACGTAAAAAAACCCCGCCGAAGCGAGGTTTGGTGCCCAGAAGAGGACTCGAACCTCCACTCCCTTGCGAGAACTACGACCTGAACGTAGCGCGTCTACCAATTCCGCCATCTGGGCACGGGGTAGGAAGGCGGTCAGATACGTCTTGATGCGACGGGCGTCAACGGGGAATGCAGCGGTGCGAGCCGTGTTGCATCATAAAATCGGCATCTGCCGTGTCGGCGGGCCTGCTGGACGGGGACTCGGACTTCGATTCCGCTGAAATCCGCCTGCCGGCTCAGGACTGGACGACGAAGAGGCCGGCGATGATCAGGCAGGCGCCGATGGCGTATTTCACGGTCAGCGGCTCTTTCAGGAAAAAGGCGGCCATCAGCGGCACCAGCACGAAGGTGAGCGCCATGAAGGAATAGGCCATCGAGAGCGGCACCATTTTCAGGACATAGACCCAGGCGAGGGTGGCGATGCCATAGAGGGCGACCGCGACGAGGAAGACCGGGCTGAACAGGATCGAGTAGAAGGGCGCGTCCGGTTTGTCGGCGAGCTGGATGCCGGTCTGCTTGAAGAGGACCTGCCCGAACGCGATGGTCATCGGTGTCAGCACGAGCAGGCCGTAGACCGGCAGCGACAGGGCTTTCATCGCGCTCATTGGCCGTCGGCGGTCCGCTGGGCAGGCGAGCCGGAGGCTGGCAGGTCCTGCCGGCGATCGACAAGCGGCGTCGTGCCGGAACGGTAATGCTCTCCCCGCGATGGCGCGATCGAAAGGTAATGGATGCGTTTCTGTTCGGCGCGGCCGCGCGCGACCGAGTCGAGGATGACGCCGGCAATGAAGGTCATCATCGCGCCGAGCAGGAGCGTCATGGCGAGCATCCATGTCGGGATGCGGTCGACCAGTCCGGTAGCCAGATAGTCGCGGATGACCGGCGCCATCAGGAAGACCGACGCGGCCAACAGGAAGGTGGCGACATAGCCGAAGAACAGGAAGGGGCGCGTCTCCTTCATCAGCATGCCCATCATGCGCAGAATGCGGAAACCGTCGCGGAAGGTCGAGAGCTTGCTTTCGGATCCGTCCATGCGGCGGCCATAGCTGAACTCGACTTCCGATACCGGCAGGCGCAGCATGGACGCGTGTACGGACATTTCGGTTTCGATCTCGAAGCCGGGCGACGAGGCCGGGAAGCTCTTGGCGAACCGGCGCGTGAAGGCACGATAGCCGGAGAAGATGTCGGTGAACTCGTTGCCGAAGAGCGCCTTGTACACCGTATTGAAGATTCGGTTTCCGAACGCATGGCCGTTGCGGCCGGCGTCCTGCTGCACATTGCGGCGGGTGCCGACAACCATGTCGGCCCGGTCGTCCAGCAGGGTCTGGATCATTTCCGGCGCGGCGGTCGGGTCATACGTGCCGTCGCCATCGGCCATGAGATAGATGTCGGCATCGATGTCGGCGAACATCTGGCGTACGACATTGCCCTTGCCCTGGCGGCGTGACGGCACGACCGTGGCGCCCGCGAAGACCGCCTGCTCGGATGTATCGTCACTGGAATTATTGTCATAGACAAAGATGCGGGCGCCCGGGAGCGCCTTGCGAAAGCCGAGCACAACGGCGGCAATCGACTTGCCCTCATTGTAGCAAGGCAGGAGTATTGCGATATTCAGGTCGCTGAAAGATATGTCGGTCACGCGTCCACCCATTGCCTCAATTTAGGCATTTCTACACGGGCGAAGGTTAAGGTCGCCTTTCAGGCACGCGACGGGCAGGGGACGCGAGATGGACAGACCAGCCGGAACCGGAATGACAGACTGGGCGATTGCGCTGGGCTTCGGCCTGTTGCTGGTGGCCTGCCTTCTCGTGGTGAGCGCCGTGTCGGGACTGTTTGCATCAGCCAGCATGGACGCCGACAATGCGATGCGGCTGGTCGAGATACAGGATTATCTTGGCGGTCAGGACTGGTTCGATGTCAGCCAGGCGCGGCTCGGCCCCGATGGCGGAACGGCGATGCACTGGTCGCGGCTGGTGGACGTGCCCGTTCTGGCTATCACGTCGCTGCTGGATGTTTTCCTGCCATCAGAGGCGGCATTGCATTGGGCGACGGTGGTCTGGCCGCCGGTCAGCGTGTTGCTTCTGGTCTGGGCGCTTGTCACGGGCGCGCGTTTCCTTGGCGGGCGCGAAACACTTGTCTTCACCTGCATTATCGCGGCCACGATCCTCTTCCGGCACCAGAATTTCCTGAGCGGCCGTATCGACCATCATAACCTGCAGCTGGGCTTCCTGGCCCTGTCGCTCGCCTTTTCAATCGACCCGCAACGCCGGCCCACAAGTCTGGCCGTCGCGGGGGCAGCGCTGGCCTCCTCGGTTGCCATTGGCGCGGAGGTCTACCCCTTCGTGGCGATGATCTGTGCTTTCCATGCGCTGGACTGGGCCTTGGCCGGACGTGTCGCCAAGCGCGGCGCGGTGGCATTTGGCGTGAGCCTCGCCGCCATGACGGCCGTTTTCTTTGCTGCGTCGGTCGCACCGGCGAATTATGGCGCGGTCTATTGCGATGCGTTGTCGCTTGTGACCGTGAGCGCGGCCCTGCTGGGCGGCGCGGGCCTCGCGTTTGCGGCGGCGAGCCTGTCCGGCAGGCCGCTCGCATGGCGCCTGGCTGGGCTCGGCATGATCGGGCTTGGTTGCGGCCTGCTCCTGGCATTGCAGGCGCCGCAATGCCTCGCCAACCCGCTGGATGGACTGCCGACGATCGCGCGGACGCTCTGGCTGGAGCAAGTCGATGAAGCGCGGCCATTGTTTGCGGCGCGTCCGAATGCCTGGCAGGAAATCCCGTTCATGACCGGGATTACCCTGGTCGCCGCGATTGTCTCGCTGTTCCAGATCGAATTGGGGATCAACCGGCGTGCCCATGTCGTGTTCCTGCTCCTGCTGGTGCTGGACCTCGTGCTGACGCTTCAGCAGGTGCGGTTCTACGCCTTCGGGCATATTTTCGCGATCCTGCCGCTCGGTGCCTGGGTGGCGGGCCTGTTTTCCGGCAGGCCGGACGGCGGCGAGCGGGGCGTGGGCTATTTGCTGGCCCTGGCCGTGTCCGTGCCGCTGGTCTGGGGCGCGCCGGGCCTGTTCCTGAAATCGGCATCGGGTGGTGGCGCAGCGGTTGCGGATGCGACCTGCGCCAGCCCGGACGTGCTGTCGGCGCTCGATGCGCAGCCCCCGGGGCTCGTGCTTTCGGTGGCAGATGCGGCGCCGGACATCCTGCGATATACGGGCCAGCGGGCGCTTCATGGCCATTATCACCGCAATGCTGCCGGGATCGATATGGCCCTTCGCATTTTCATCTCGCCGCCGGACGAGGCGGCAGGGCTGATGCGGGCCGATGGCGTTTCATACGTGCTCGCGTGCCCGTCACACGGCGAAATGCAGATGCTGGCAAAGGCGCATCCGGAAGGACTGGCCGCGCGGCTCGCAGCTGGGGACAAGATGGATTTCCTGGCGCCCGTGGCAGGCAATGAGGGCGGCGAAACACTCTATGCCGTGACTCGCTGAGGCACAGGATCAGCCAATGAGCACATAATCGGCTTCGGCGACGTAGCGGCTGGGGCCATCGCCCATATGACTGGAATAGAGGTGGAAACTGTCCACCCAGAACGAATCGCTGCAATAGGCGTGGCGCGGCTCGGCCCAGCCGCTCACCTCTGGCAGCGTGGTGCCATGCAGGTAGGCGAGGGTGACGTGCGGTGTGAAATTGCGCCGGTCGGCCGGCAGGCCGAGGCGGCGGGCGGCACGTTCGCACTGGCCGGCCAGTGCGCGGAGCT
>TARA_R110000751_G_scaffold39719_15_pt1 | contig 64549 bp, 59 predicted proteins | sample TARA_R110000751 | Tara Oceans TARA_R110000751 (sample SAMEA4398001) | marine metagenome | biome: Polar Biome; feature: [MES] marine water layer (ENVO:01000295) within the mesopelagic zone...; material: water (ENVO:00002006), including particulate matter (ENVO:01000060) such... | reverse complement strand
TGCTGAATTCGGAGAGGTTCACCCCAACCGTTCCAAAAGCGCCATACCTCCATCCAGGAATAGCGTCTATCTTTGATTGGATAGCATCTACACGTTCTTGGATCTGAGCTATAGAATCTTTCTTTACTTTTTTCATGGCTTTCAATTCTTGCTCTGTTTGAGCAAAAGACATGCTTACTGAAAATGCCAGTACAAGGCTGAACAGTATTTGTTTCATAATAGAATATTAGTTGAACGTGAAGCAAATATAAATATACTTTAAAAAATATATAAAACAAAAATATAGTAATACCTGCCAGTCGCTGCCTTTCTACAAGATCACTGATCTTGCCTTTTGTAACTCTCTTTTAAGATGTAAATATCTTCTATTAATTTCTGCACATCTTCTGGATCTGTACCGTCATAAGAGCGGCCTCTAAGCCTTCCTTCTTTATCGACCAGCAAGAAATTCTCTGTGTGGATCAATGCGTATTCTCCTCCGTATTTGTTGTCTTTTGCAGCGAGATAAGATTTACGAGCTAGGTCATAGATTTGCTTGCGATCACCTGTCACTAAATTCCACTTAGCATCCATCACCCCTTTTTTAACTGCATACTTTTTAAGCACTGCTACAGAATCTATTTCTGGAGTTACACTATGAGATAAAATCAGTACTTCAGGGTCATTTATAAAGGCTTCCTGAACCAGCATCATGTTTTTAGTCATGACAGGGCATATGGTAGGACATGTGGTAAAGAAAAAGTCTGCTACATAAATCTTACCCGTATAATCGTCTTGAGTAATGCTGTCTCCGTTTTGATTTACCAATTCAAAAGGAGCTATTTTATGGTATTTTTTTACAAAAAGCATAGAGTCGTCTACCAGGGAAGGGTCAAACTTATCTGGCTGAAGAATTGGAAGCGTTTTTTCTGGTGTAAGTGCATATTGAAAAGCAGCCATTATCGCACTGCACAAGACAAACATAAAAAGAACGCGCCACTTATTTTTAATGAAAAATTGAAGCATAATTGATACTTTTTTGCAAAATTACGACCTAATTATCCTAATATTGAATGTTTTGTAACTTTCCTTACTAGAAACCCCCTATAAAATGAAGAATTTTAAAATACTAATTTTAGTTTGTTTTATTCTCGCTTTCGCGAAAGCAGCATCACAACAAACAACTACCACTTATCCACAGCCAGGTGTGGATGCTTGTCTCTTAAAATCTTCTTTGATCAACCCGTCCTCACGCAGTATACATCAAGCTACTGCAAATTACGATCTTAAATACGTACGTCTAGAACTCGATACAGACCCAGATGTTGCGATTATTTCTGGAACGGTAACCTCCCATTTTGAAGCGGTGGGTGCCATCAATCAAATAACATTTGACTTGGCTTCTAATATGAATGTAAGCCAAGTAACACAAAGAGGTGTCCCACTTACCTATATCAATAATGGAAATGACGAATTGGTTATCGACCTGCCGGCAACGCAAAATAATGCTGTTTTAGATAGCCTAAGCGTGACCTATAGCGGTAACCCTATAGCAAGCGGATTTGGAAGTTTTGCGCAAACCACGCATAATAATGCTGGAATTATATGGACTCTTTCTGAGCCTTATGGCGCCAAAGCCTGGTGGCCCTGCAAACAAGACCTCAACGATAAAATTGATCAAACAGAAGTCATTATACATACCCCCGCAGGAAACACAGGCGTTTCTAATGGCTTGCTCCTTTCTGAAACAACAACACCCAATGGAAAAAGATTCAGATGGCAACACAACTATCCTATTCCAGCTTATCTGATTGCCATTGCGGTAACTAATTATACCAGATATACCGATCTGGTAGGTAGCGGCGCAACCGCTTTACCAATAGATAATTATGTGTATCCCGAAGATCTCGCAACTGCACAAGCAAGTACTGCGGTGACCGTTCCTATTATGAACTTCTTTGAAACCACCTTTGGAGCCTATCCTTATAGAAGTGAAAAATACGGTCATGCACAATTCGGTTGGGGTGGCGGCATGGAACACACCACTATTAGTTTTATGGGCGGATTTAGTCGGGGTTTGATCGCGCACGAGCTGGCTCATCAGTGGTTTGGGAATAAGGTAACTTGTGGCAGCTGGCAAGACATATGGCTCAACGAGAGTTTTGCTACTTATGCTACAGGAATGACGGTAGAGCATCTGGACGGAAGCAGCAGTTTTAAGTCTTGGCGTATGAATGCAAATAATAGAGCCACCACTTCTACTAACGGCAGTGTTTATGTTCCCGCACAAGACACCTTAAGTGTAGGACGTGTGTTTAATAGCAATCTATCTTATTATAAAGGCAGCATGGTATTGCATATGTTGCGTGAAAAAATAGGGAACACCGATTTCCAACAAACACTTCAAAACTACTTGAACGACCCACAACTTTCTTTTAATTATGCCAAAACACCTGATTTTAAAGCTATAGCAGCAGCTACTAGTGGGCAAAATCTGACCGAATTTTTTGCCGACTGGATTTACGGAGAAGGCTATCCGCAGCATACGATCAACTGGTCAGCAACACCTACTGGAATCACAATGAACTACCAGCAGCTGCCCAGCCATAGCTCTGTGAGTTTATTTGAAGTAGCGCTTCCTGTTAAAATTACTGGAGTCACTGGTCAAGAACAATGGGAGGTATTGAACATCAATAATTTGAATGAAAATTTTAGCATCAGCGTTCCTTTTAACGTTGCTACGGTAGAAATAGATCCAGATGTTGCCACTATAAGCAAGAATAATACGGCTACACTTGGTATAGGTGACGCTTTCGCGAAAGCGGAATTTCAACTATTTCCCAACCCTACTTCCAATACTTTTCAAATTATTACAGACACTAGTGTTTTGACAGATCTTAAAATATATGACCTTCATGGAAGATTGATCCTGGACTATAAAGACCAACTGGAGGCTCGTCCTGCGATGGTTTTTACTGCGCCACAAATCAGTGGTATGTACTTTATTAAACTTACCTCAGAAAAAGGTGCGGTCACCAAGAAGCTAATGGTACGCTAAATCTATAATAGCATTATGCCAACTGTGCTGAATGACCTATTTTTGCGGCTCTTAAATTAAAAATATATGCATCCTACGGTTGTTCTGATTATAAATTTCTTAATGAGTCTTTCCCTGCTTATTGTTTTACATGAGTTGGGGCATTTTATTCCTGCTCGACTTTTTAAAATACGAGTAGAAAAATTCTATTTATTCTTTGACATCAAATATTCTCTATTTAAAAAGAAAATAGGTGATACCGTATACGGTATAGGCTGGTTGCCTCTAGGTGGTTATGTAAAGATCTCTGGAATGATCGATGAGAGCATGGACAAAGAGCAAATGGCTCAAGAACCTAAAGAATGGGAATTTAGATCCAAGCCGGCATGGCAGCGACTCATCATCATGTTAGGTGGTGTTTTTGTTAATGTGGTAGTGGGATTCTTTATTTACATCATGTTGTTTTATGCAAATGGTTCTAATACAGCCACTGGAGCAGATTATAAATACGGTTTTGGAATACCTCCAGTTCTTGAAGAAATAGGTTTTGAACAGGGGGATCAAGTTTTATTAGTTAATGGTGACACCCTAAACATTGCTCAGAACCTCATCCATAGAATGGTTTTTAGAGATGTAGAAACAGTTACGGTGTTGAGAAATGGGGACCCAGTAAACATTAATATCCCAGAAGATATAGGAAATATTGTTTTTCAGGCAGATATTATGGGGCCGTTAGAACCAAGATTCCCTTTTGAAGTGGGCGAGATAACAAAAGGAACTAAAGCCGATTCTATAGGCTTACAATCAGGGATGACCATTATTGAAATGGCAGGCTACCCTATTGCCTACAATTCAGATTACACCTATGCCATCAACCATAAAATAACAGATAGTCTTCCATTCGAGATTAAATATCAAGATAAAAATGGAGTGGTAGAGAGTAAAACGATTGATTTTAAAAATAATAAAGAAAGGATCCTAGGGTTTAGAATAAAACCCACAGCTGACTTTCTAACCACCACTGATATAGACTATAATTTTGCTGAGAGTGTTAGCGTTGGTGTTTCTCATGGGTACTGGACCATGCACGATTATGTGGTACAGTTCAAGTATGTGTTTACTAAAAAAGGCGCCAGTCAGTTAGGTGGTTTTGGAACCATTGCAAAGCTGTATCCTGATACCTGGGACTGGACTAAATTTTGGGAGCGTACTGCTTGGATTTCCTTTGTTTTAGCTATCATGAATATATTACCTATTCCTGCACTAGACGGTGGTCATGTGACTTTTTTACTTTATGAAATGATTACTGGCCGCAAGCCAGGAGATAAATTTTTAGAGAAAGCACAGATCATAGGGATCGTTATTTTATTAGCCTTGATGCTGTATGCCAATGGAAATGACTTGTTTAAGGCGTTGTTCGGTTAAATTATATAAGAAATAATGATATTTCTTATATAAAAGTTTGCCACAAATAAAAAACGTAGTAAATTTGCCATCGCTTAAGTAAATAGCTTGAGTTTGTGTATATCACAGTCCTCTTTAGCTCAGTTGGTTAGAGCATCTGACTGTTAATCAGAGGGTCCTTGGTTCGAGTCCAAGAAGAGGAGCAAAATCCCAATCAGCAATGGTTGGGATTTTTTTATGGCTTGTTTTTCAGCATATTATGAAAATTCAAGTTTATATAAAATCAGTTTTTAGTTGAAATAAGGTATATAATAAGGATACCCTCCAAATAATTTTGGTCTACCCTTTTGTATTGTGTCAAATTATTAATAATCAAATAATTAACACATGAAACACACAAAACTTTACATTAGATTTTTTGCTGTCCTTAGCAAACAAAATAAAAGAGGATACTGCCCGATAAGGTGTAAAATCTCTTTTAATACATCTTCTATTAAATTCTCTACGGGAATATTTACCAATCCAGATAACTGGTCTAAGGATGATCAAGAGGTAACTAAAGATGATGTAGATCATATTACCAAAAATGGAATGCTCCAATTAATTTCTTCCAAGCTGTTGAAAATAGAATTAGAGTTACAATTAAAATCACATACGATTGATGTAAGAGCAATTTATGATAGATATAAAGGCGTAGATAAGGAAAAGTCTATACCTGTAACTGAATTCTATAATAACTACTTAAACAGGCTAGAAATGCTTGTTGATAAAGAAATTAAACTGTCAACATGGAACAAGTTTAAATATATCAATGATCACGTCTCTGAATTTGTAAAAACTAATACTATAAAAAATACATCAATAAATAAGCTGAACATTTCTTTTCTTGAAGAATTTGAGTATTGGCTTAAAACAAGAAAGAATCAAAAACAGATTACTATTAACAAGACTATTCAACGTTTTAGAAAGCCATTTAGAATTGCATTCAATGGGGGCATTCTAAAGCAAGATCCATTTGCAGACTATAAAACTAAAACAGTATCCAACCAAGTTATATTTTTGAATAATGACGAATTAAATATTTTTGAGAATAGTAAGCTTAAACAAAAACGACTGGAATTAGTTAAAAAATTATTTGTGTTCTGTTGCTATTCTGGGTTGGCCTATGCAGAAATGTCCGCATTAAATAGGTCGCATATTCAGAAAGGTTTTGACGGTAAAGATTGGATTCTTATTAAAAGGTTGAAAACAAATAAAGAAGTAGCTATACCACTTTTACCTAAGGCTAATCTTATACTGATTGATCTAGATTTTTATAATAACAATGCTTTACCAAAACTATCCAATCAAAGGTTTAATAGCTATTTAAAAGAAATTGCGGCTATATTAGATATAGATAAGAGATTGACACACCATACTGCTAGAAAAACATTTGCGTCAACTGTGTTGCTCTACAACAATGTACCTATGGAAATCGTACAAAAGCTATTAGGACACTCTAGTATAACCGTAACCGAGCAGAGCTATGGAAGAATCCTAAAAAAACAGATTAGCGAGCAAATGGCTAAGTTTTACTAACTTTATTTCCTTCTTAACATTCATAACTAAGTCAATCTCAATAACAATATTTCTATGGACGCATTAAAACCAATGAATAAGGAAACAAGTATTAACCCTGTCAATAATGAAAAGATTATCAAATTTACTGGTGATGGTTTACTTATTGGATCATTAGGTTCTAAAGAAATGAAGTTTACCGACAACTTAGGGGTTGAAAAGAATTATCGTCTTGCTACAGTCAAAGTTAATCTACCTAAGATTGGAGAGAAGAACATCTTATTACAAGTTTATGAAGAAGACCTTAAATGCACTGTAGGTCTTGGGAAAGATGATGAATGGGAATCTGAAGATCAAAAAGATGATGCTATTAGTAGCTTTGAATCTGGAGAATTATATTTTACAACTGTAAAGCCTATTAAAAAAAATGACGGATCTGGTTGGACACTGATCGGGAATATCTCTCATAAACTCCATGATAAATTTGAAAAGTATATTGGTGTATATAGGTTCACAGATTATAATATGAATGGTCAAGAATTCTTTTTGATCATCTTAAAATCTAAGCAAGCCTTGCTACTATTTGAAAAATTAAAAGAAAGAATAAACTTAAATAATATATTAGAGGTATATGAGCAATCTTATGAGACTTACGAGCAGATGGTAGTAGATTTTGAAACTAAGCCTAATGAGTCAACTCTAAATCGTTTTGTGGTTACACGGTACGATAATAGTTCTATTGAACTTCAATCTTCCTATAATCAACTTTTTGGATTTGCCACTTATCAATGTGTAATACTTGAGGCTAAATTTCATCAAGGTCGAAAAGACCTAAAACATCCTAAGTTAACTTTAAACTCCTTTTCTTGTCATAAGAATACAATTAATGGAGAGATGACACAAAAAACTAAAAAGCTATCAGATGCCACGTTTTCAAAAATTTTATAATTTTTTTCTAGAATTATCAGCGTTTAGTAACACACAAATCACCCCCATGCTTTTTAAGAAAAGGGAATAATCCCCGCCAATAATCTTAAATAATTAAAACTATGGTAACGATTACAGATTACAAAACGATTGAAAAAGAAAACGGAGAATCATTTAATTTACTGATTGTCCAAGGAGGATTACAAGTAGAGAAAAGTAAAACTACTGGCAAGACTTACTTCACTGCCAAAACTGCTACTGTTTCTAGTACGTTTGATGAAAACATGTGCAAATCATTGATAGGGCAACAAATTGATGGTAGTGTTAAAAAGGTTTCAGTAGAACCTTATGAGTACACCGTACCATCTACAGGAGAGATCATTACTCTTAATCACAGCTATCAATATGTTGATGAAAATGGAACTATTATCAATGAGCAAGTTGCCACAAATGAAGTAGTCTATTAAACCAGATCACTTAAATATTTTAAAAGAGCCTTTCGAAAGATAGGCTCTTTTTTTAATCCTAAAAATGAAAATTATGAAATTAATGAAAGCCGAAAGGCACCAAGTAAAATTACGCCTTGGAATGAGTGGAGCGTCTGGTTTTGGAAAAACCATGTCTGCATTATTACTTGCTTATGGGATAACAGAGGACTGGTCTAAGATTGCTGTGATTGATACTGAAAACAATAGTGCTAGCCTGTATTCTCATTTAGGGAATTACAATGTGTTAACATTAAACGAGCCCTATTCTCCAGAACGATATGTTGAAGCTATAAAAATTTGCGAGCAGCAAAATATTGAGGTTATAATTATTGATAGTATAACTCATGAATGGCAGGGAACTGGTGGTTGCCTCAGTATCCATGAAAAGCTAGGAGGTAGATTTCAAGATTGGGCAAAAGTTTCTCCTAGACACCAGGAGTTTATAAATAAAATTTTAAACTCCACATCTCACATTATTACGACGGTTAGAAGAAAGATTGATTACTCATTGGATTTAAATTCTAATGGTAGAACCAAAGTTACCAAGCATGGTACTAAGGAGATTACCAGAGAAGGGTTTGAATATGAGTTGACTGTAAATTTTGAGTTAGTTAATGACAAGCACCTTGTCAATGTTTCAAAGGACAGAACTGGCTTATTTACGGATAAACCAGAGTTTATAATCAATTCTGCTACTGGAAAGAAGCTTAGAGAATGGTGTAATACTGGAAAGTCTTTAGATAAGATCAAGCAAGAGATTTACGCATGTGAATCAGAAGCAGATCTTAAGACTATATATGATAGCTATAAAAACCATCATAGTGAGATCATACCTATTCTAAGTAGTAGAAAGGCAGAGATTCTCAATGAGAATAAGAGTTTCAATCCTGAAAACAATGTTATTAATCCAAATGAAATAGTAAAATGAATCAATTAATAGAATACAACGAAAGACCACTTGAAATGGTGGTTGATGATGCTAATGCTACCTCTATAGGCAATGACTTTATTGTAGCTAATACAGAGATAGTTACTCTAGAACATCTTAGGGATGATTGCATTGTGCCTGTCTTTACCAAAGACAATGAAATTACGATTAGTCATTTCCAATTTATTGATGAGGTGTATAATAGAATGAGAGAATGCTTAGGAGATCACAAGATCAATAGTCCCTCTGTAAGAGTAAGTCATGTAATAAAAGGTAGAATTCCTAGTGCCATTGGTAAATCAGTTAAGGAATTATTAGATCATGAAAAAACAAGGTATTATGAGAGATGTGCTTTTTCAATTGATGTTCCAGAAATCTACCAAATTATAGGAGGTAATAAAATATCTCTTAGCGTAGGTGGAGTGAGGGCTTATAATCAAGAAAATCTGTACAGCACTAAATCAATGGAAAAATTTAAGCTGTTCATTGGATTTAAGAATTGGGTGTGTACCAATTTATGTATAAATACTGATGGATTATTAGACTCTATAAAAGTTTCTAGTCTTGATGAGCTTGGAAACAGAACCATGGAACTTATTCAAAACTTTGATGCTGAGAAACAATTACAACAGATGGAAAACCTTACGAATTACAGCTTAACAGAAAAGCAATTTTCACTTTTAGTTGGAAAGCTTAGAATGCTTCCATTTCTAGATAAGTTAAGATTTCCAGAAGTATTAAACTGTTCACTTTCGGAAAGTCAGGCTTCAGTAATTGTTAAGGATTATCATGTAGATGAAAATTTTAGAAGTGATGAAAATGGAAATATCTCCTTATGGTCTTTGTACAATCTTATGACAGGTGCAAACAAGTCTTCTTACATAGATCGTAATTTCCAACGTAATGCTAACTGTTTTGAATTGGTAAAACACCTAGGAAAAAGCATAGAAACAGGTGCTAAAAGCTGGTACCTTGATTAATAATACATAGCGTTCACTGCAATTATGACAGATGAGGAGATTGCTAAAGTATTAAAGTATAGCTCTCCTAACACCATGCTTATAGTAAATATTACTAGCAGATTAGCAGAGCTTAATTGTCCATTTAGAGTACAGGTTATTCAAGCAATTGGCTTGTACTCGGTTGGACAAATCTTAACGGTATCTTCAGTTAAAGTTACCAAAGATCTAATTACGGTTTATATAATTTCTGGATTAGCTTATCACTATTTCCATTTTGACATTATATAAATCGGTTAATGGCAGTTATGCTGTATTTTGATGCAAACTTTTGAGATGGTTTCTGCCTTATCAAGAAAACCCCTGAAAACGACTAGCTAGATATTTGCACTGCATGCATTACTTGCACTATTTTTATAGAAGTAAGTAATGCATAATGTGTAAATCAAATCTATGAAACTACCTTTCTCTGAATTCAGAAATGCTCAGAACTATAACTCATTAGTTTTACATTTTTTAAAAAATGATACTCAAAATAGATACAAAGAATTTAAAGGAACAGAATATCTGTTAGATGCTTTCATTGAAAGATCTCTTCTTGATGATACTGGTGAGGTGATTTACGACGAAATTACTTTGAGGGAAACAATTGTTCGATTTATAGACTCTGAAAGAGTAAGTGGGGAATTCTTATTCTTTGAACAAATTAAATCAAACTTAAATTACACTCCTGAAAACATCTCTCATCTAGCTAACAACATGATTTCTCATTTGCAGGATATTATTCATGAGGCAGATAGTTTATTTAAAAAAGATGAGCTTCTTACAAATCAATTAACATCAGCTATATCATCTTTGAATGACATGCTATCTGAGCATGTGAAAAATCCATATCCAAAAAACTTGATGAAAATGGATTTTAATTTGAACCGGTCCACATTAACATATTTCTTTTGTGTGTTGCGGGAAAGAAACATTATTAGACGTAGCACATCTAATGCTGAGCTTGCAAGATTTTTACAGTTTACAACTAATTACTTAAATGATGAAGAAAACCATATTGCTGTGAAAGGTGTTGCTAGTCTCATTTCTGATTTTGGTAGTAAACATGGTGAAAAGTCTCAGGTCAATGCAGCAAATGAGCTAGAAGATCTGTTTCAAAATGATGATTTCTTTATGTTTTGATTCAGGGTATCACTTTATTCATACCTATTGGTAGTTGAAACTAGATTTACCTTTGGATCATAATTGCAACGAAGCAATTATTAAAAATAATTATTTATGAATAAATCATGAAGGAAATCAGTGTCATTTGCAGAAATGCAAGAAGCACTTAAAACAATGCCAAAGACTGAATTCCTATTCCGAGGAATAAAAGAAAAATCATTTGGGATAATTTTTGGACCAGCTAAAAGTGGCAAAAGTATTTTTTCGGAAAACTTAGCAATGTCAATTGCTGTTGGCAGAAAAAGCTTTTTAGACTCTAAGCTCTCAGGAATTCCTAAAAGAACACTTTTTATTGGATTGGAAGAATTCTGAGCTGAAAGAGTATCTCGTAATGTTGATCAATCTAGCACGTTGAACGATGAAGAAAAAGATCTTTTCAATACCAATTACAGGTATCAACAACTCGACTTTCCTAATCATATTTGTTCAGAAGATCACTGAACTTTGATTAAAGAACTAATAATTGAATCAGAAGCTGAAGTTGTAGTTATTGATAGTATTACTAGATTGAATACCAAAAAATTGGAAGACTCAAGTAATGCAGAATACATTACAAGAAATCTTAGATCTATTACCTATGAAACTGGAGTTACTTTGATCTGTATACACCATACTCATAAAATGAAAGATAGTAATTTAACTATGGATAGTATAAAAGGTAGTAGCACTTTTGCTCAAGAAATAGATTTTGCAATTGGTATAGCAAGAAGTAGTAAAGGTCATCGTTACTTCAAAGATGTTGTTTCTAGATATGCTTCGGTTGATGATCAATTATCAAATGAGTTTGAAATAGACTCTGATAAGATAATTAATCAGATAGGTACATGTGACGAGGATGATTTATTGAGACGCACAGATGGCAGAAAATCAGATCGTGAGCAAGAAATGATAAAATTTTTTAGAACTAATAAGTCTAAAAGATTCCCTTTAAAACTGCTTATCGTAATTTTTGAAAAACAGTTTGGATGGAGTACTAGATCAGTCAAAGATTATGCAATGAGACTGTTTAAAGAGGGTATCCTAGAAAACGAAAATGGGGTTTATCAATGGAAGAGATCAGACGACTAATTGTTTATCAGGCGTACAATGCAATAGATGGTAAAGTTTACGTTGGAGCTACTAGAAATTCTATTAAGCAAAGAAAACTAGACCATCTAGAAAGAGCGGAAAGAGGTCAAAAAGGCAAACTATATGAGGCATTCAGAAATTATGGTTCTGAAGCCTTCATATGGCAAACCATAGATACTGCAGAATCTATAAATGAATTAGCTAAAAAGGAGAAATACTGAATTAAATATTATGACTCTAAGGCAAATGGCTATAATTCAGATGAAGGTGGTGGATTTAAAAAAACAGCCTATCAATATTCTGTAACCACTAGAGAACTGCTTGAAGAGTTTGAAGATTTAAATAGTGCAGCTAGTGCATGTAATGCAAGTAAGCAGGACATATCAAGAGCAGCATTAGGAGTTAGTAATTTGTACAATGGCTATTTGTGAAGCTATCAAAAATTTGATAAATTACCAGAGCTTAATGATAAAAGAACAAGGCGAGTAGTTCAATATGATATGGACGGTAACAGAATAGCAGTCTTTGTGTCAGTAGCTCAAGCAAGCTGTTTAACAGGCGTTTCTAAAACCTGTATAGCAAGAGTTTGCAGAGGAGAGAGAGGCTTCTCAAAAGGCTTTAAATGAAGCTATAATTAAGCTTATAATAGAAGTATCTTATTGAGAAATCGATAAGGTGCTTTTTTATTATTTGTCCATTTCTACCTACCCTAGCTACCTCTATTAAAATTAAATCCTTCAAATAGCTAAACAAAATAGGAAGTTATCTTTACAAAAGTTATTTTTAAACTCTCCCTAAAAGTACCAATCAAAACTAAATCAATTCATGCCCACACTCAACTGGATAGGAAAAGAAAAGGTAGTCAACCATCATCAAGATGTGACTTACATCATTTACGCAGACCATTGTTTGTTGGATAAAAAGATAATGGATAAATATTATATTCAAGAAAATTCCTAAAGAAAATTCAAGGTTTTAACATATGAATTTACACTCAATATTTCAAGCTAAAGATAGTCGAGTAAGGTTAGCAAAGGCAATAGTGCTAGGTTTCTTAATGGCGTTAGTAGTTGGATGGCTTACCTCTGTTACTACCTATTTAAGAGGTGGAAAACAAACTAATGAATCCACTTATGTTATTAGTGAAGCTATTTACAATAACTATAGTGAACGGCAACAGATACGATTCATCAAATCAACAGATTATAATGAGTTATTCATTATCATAGCATTTTTATCTGGCACCGCTATAGGATACTTGATCATCAGCCAAAATCAAAATAACTCATCAGATTTGACAAAATGGAATTAAACAAACTTGGTTGGCTGAAAAACTTGGGAAAAGCTACAATATGGTAAATGCTTATGCTCAAAACAAAATACAACCAAGTTTAGATGACTTGTATAAAATTGCAGAAATTCTAAATGTTGATATCAAAGAATTGTTAGTACTATTCTAATCATCCAATGCCAAATATAGAATCTTCCCTAAATCGTTCTAATGTTTGTCTGGCAATAGCGTTTTTACCATAATGCTTATCCATAATGAAAAACACGTAGTAATTGTCAACTTTATAAACCTTAGGGTTAAATTTGAATTTATCAGGGCTATAATATTCTAAATGTTTTAAAAGGAGCTGCTGATAATATTTTTTAGGAACCGCACATTCCAATCGATTTTCTCTAAAAGTAAGAATGTGATCTTGGTTCTCATTAGGGTTTTTATTGAACCAAACGTAATTTCCCTTATGAGTGATAATACTTCCCAGCCATTTTATATCCTTTAATTCAGGGATCTCACAATTTAGTAATGGAGTTACAGAATAATGTACTCCGTAAATTATATGTTCGTATCCAAACACATAATCTTCCTTCTCTCTAAGCCTAGTCCATCTGATTCTTTCATGCACTAGTTCAGCCAAATGCATATGTGGCATGACCATTTCAGATAGGATATATAGCTTTCCGTTTGTTTCACCAAAGAGATTGAAATCCCTGACAAATGAGGAGAGTCTGCCATATTTCTTATTTATATTCTCAACATTGAATATTAGGTAAGAAAAAGATACAACAAGGTTTTCCTTATCAGTATAGATGATATTTGATTCGCTCATAATGCATAGTTTTTAGCGTTTATGCATCAAGAAAATATAGAGAACAGTGAGGTGCTCAATTGTTTTGACGACTGTCCGTATTCTAAACCACCGCGGCTGCTGTGCTCGGTTGGTACGCATTATCTGCGTTCTTGATACTTTTCCAAATCTACAACTTAAATTTTATCACTAAAAGATTTCGGTTTGTGAGAATGTTTTATGCAAGGAATCTAGGTGTGCAGTCATTAACTCCTTTAAATCTGTTGCAGATGCGAGTAAAGCTACAGGTACTTTCAAAGCCTGTACCTCTCGTGTTCCTAGAGGAAAAAGAAAATCTACTCAAGGATACGTTTGAAAATATCTATAATATAAATTTTAGAAGCTCTATTGCACATTGTAATAGAGCTTTTTTATTTTTAACTAAATTAACCCAACCAATTATTCAATATGAAAAAAGCAATAGAGTTTCTAGATTATTATCGTTCAGAAATGGGTGACCGTAAGTTTCGTAAATTAATTAAAGAGGTAGATACAGCCAAGCGTTTCAATCAACTGATGAAGGATTCTAAAGACCAAATGCTTTTACCAGGCACCAGTGATTTTTATGCATGTATCCTGCACTCTGTAAAATATACATTTGCTGGTAAAGAAAAATTGTTAGCAGTTGCTTTCTTATTGCTTGAAAGATGGAATAAGGAAATTAATATGAAGTATAATCTCAAAAGTCCAGAGCAATTAGATTACTTCGTAGAATTACTAATTATGGAAGGTGGTCAGCTCGGAGTATAATGAGTATTGTTTTAAAGCCTAATTAAATCAAGATTTCATCTTTATATTAAAAAATAATATAAAGCTAGTTTGAAAGTCTTAGGTATATTAAAAAAGATAGAAATTGAGATTAAGTATATCAAAAAATGATAGTTTTCAGTAATAACAGGAGTTCCGACTATATTAAAAAATAATATAAGCTCTATTACTTTTGACAACTGATCTTTTGTAGTAGTTAATATTAAAATAAATTACTGTTTTTACCTACCCTACCTACCTCTATTAAAATTAAATCCTTCAAATAGCTTAACAAAGTAGGAAGTTATCTTAACAAAAGTTATTTTTAAACTCTCCCTAAAAGTACCAATCAAAACTAAATCAATTCATGCCCACACTCAACTGGATAGGAAAAGGAAAGGTAGTCAACCATTAGCAAAATACCAAGACTCCCAATCTGCTCAATTGGCCTGAGCGTGCAGCAAAGATATTGATGAACGTCATTGGTGACATTATCATAATAGGTATAATTATAGCTTTTGATAAAAGAACCAAATAGCAACTTATTTAAAATTTTATAATATGTACATTTTGAGGTCTAGTTCAGGTTTAGCTAATATTATAGCGATGAGTTTTATTGCAGTTGTATTTATGACGTTAGTTTTGATATACAGAAATGTCAAAAATTCAGGGATTACTAGTAAAAGCGGACGGGAGCTAAGAAATATTAGAAAGAAAATAAATGATTTAGACAATAAAATTGATGAATTAAATTCTCTGCAAAAAGATAGGATTATCGATAGTGAGCAATTGAAGTTTAAAATAAATAATGTTTTATTAGAGAAGGAAAGCTTAATGAATTCATATAATCTCAGAGGTAATATAAAGTACAAAAAAATTAAAAAAGCAGAGGAAAAAGGTCTTATCGACAAAAATGAATCTGAATTCAAGATAAACGAATTACAATATGAATTAAAGCAAAAAGTAACCAGACCTGATAACCGAAGAAATTCACCTAACCAAAATCTTTCAAAAAGACAAAAATTTGAGTTAGGTACTTTTAAAATAAGCGATAGCTTTTATCATAAATGCTACAAAGTAGAACAAGGTAATTTAGAAATATTTGGCTTGATAGAGTCTCGTAATTATATCGGAGATAATGTGAAATTAAATAATAAGAAAGCACCTGACGGTGTTTATGAAATTGATTGGTATAATTCCGTAAAGGTCTTAAACGGCGTAATCGCAGAGTAATTTTATGTGCAACAACAATGTATCTAAAAAAATAGCACAAGCAACTACAACACAAAGGGTGATGAACATTTAGTTTTAAACATACAAAAGCCAAGACTTTAAAACCAAGAAACTCTTTTTTACCGACACTCACCGAGAATAATGAGAATTGAAATATGACAATAGAAAATTACATTGACAACATAAATCAGAGATACAAACTCGGAAATGCAACAGAACATACTTTTAGAGGCGACTTACAGCAACTCATTGAAAGTTTAGTGCCTGAAATTAGAGCGACCAACGAACCGAAAAGACAATCTTGCGGAGCACCTGACTACATCTTGACTAAAAAGGATATTCCCGTAGGATTTATTGAAGCAAAAGACATTGGAGACAAAGACCTTGAGGGGAAAAAGAAATCTGTAAACAAAGAACAATTTGACCGATACAAAGCATCTTTAGACAATCTGATTTTTACAGATTACATAGATTTTCATTTGTACAATGACGGAGTATTTATTACCAAAATCGCCATTGCAGAAATAACGGAAAAAGGAATTGTTGCTCTGCCTCAAAATTTTGCAACATTTGAAAACCTTATTAAAGACTTTTGTACACACATTGGACAAAACATAAAAAGCTCAAAAAAATTAGCAGAAATGATGGCGGGCAAAGCCCGCCTTCTTTCTGATGTTATTGGTAATGCTTTGGCAAGTGATGAAACGCATAATGAAGATAGTACGCTTAAAGAACAAATGCTTGCCTTTAAGAATATCTTAATTCACGACATTACACCGAAAGGATTTGCGGATGTTTATGCTCAAACCATTGCTTATGGCATGTTTGCAGCTCGTTTGCACGACCCAACTTTAGATACTTTTAGCAGACAAGAAGCGGCTGAATTAATTCCTAAATCAAATCCCTTTTTAAGAAAACTATTTGGCTACATAGCTGGACCCGATATTGACGACCGAATTAAGTGGATTGTAGAAAACCTTTCAGAAATATTCTTAGCCTGTAATGTAGAAGAAATTTTAAAAAACTACGGAAAGACTACAAAAATGGAAGACCCAATCATCCATTTTTATGAAACTTTCTTGGCAGAATATGACCCAAAATTAAGAAAAGCGAAAGGTGTTTGGTACACTCCTGCTCCAGTTGTGAACTTTATTGTCCGTGCAGTTGATGATATTTTAAAAACAGAATTTGATTTGCCACAAGGTTTGGCAGACACTTCTAAAACAAAAATTACTGTAAATACACAAACACCTGATAAGCGCTCTACAACTGGTTACAAGCAAATGGAAAAAGAAGTACACAAAGTACAAATTCTTGACCCAGCTACAGGAACAGGAACTTTTTTAGCGGAAGTAATAAAACACGTAAACAAAAAATTTAAAGGACAAGAAGGAATATGGAGTGGCTATGTGGAAAAACACTTATTACCAAGATTAAATGGTTTTGAGTTATTAATGGCAAGTTATGCAATGGCTCATTTACAATTAGATTTATTGCTAAAAGAAACAGGATTTAAAGCCACTACAAACCAACGGACAAGAGTTTACTTAACCAACAGCTTAGAAGAATATCACCCAGACACAGGAACTTTATTTGCAAATTGGCTAAGTAGTGAAGCCAATGAAGCTAACCACATAAAACGAGATACACCTGTAATGTGTGTAATTGGAAATCCTCCTTATGCTGTTAGTAGTACAAATAAAAACCCTTGGATTGATAATTTAATTGCTGATTATAAAAAAGATTTAAAAGAAAAAAGCTACAATTCATTATCTGATGATTATGTGAAATTTATTCGCTACGGTCAACACTTTATTGAAAAAAACGGAAGTGGTATTCTTGCTTTTATTACCAATAACAGTTTTATTGATGGTATTACCCATAGGCGTATGCGTAAGCATTTGTTAGAAACATTTGATAAAACTTATATATTAGATTTACACGGAAATTCAAAAAAGAAAGAAGTTTCTCCTGATGGCTCTCCCGACCAAAATGTTTTTGATATTATGCAAGGAGTATCTATAAACCTCTTTATCAAAACCGGAAAGAAAAGGAAAACTAATTTGGGTGAAATTTATCATTCTGAGATATTTGGAAAACGAGACTTAAAATATTCACTTTTAAATAAAAATGCGTTTTCTACAATTAAATGGGAAAAATTAGCAAATAAAGAACCATATTATTTTTTCGTTCCTAAAGACTTTGAATCAGAAGAAAACTACAACAAAGGATTTTTTATAAACGAGCTATTTAGAATAAAAGCTGCTGGGATAAAAACACATCGAGATGCTGTCGTTATTGGTATTGATAAAGTTGATTTAAAAAACCAAATAGAAAATTATTTCATACAAAACGATTCTAATTCTACATTTTCAGCAACTAAAATCAAAAGTATAACTCATAGACCTTTTGATAATAGAGAAATCTATTATGATACCGAATTAGTTGTTCGTCATAGAAAAGAACAAATAAAGCATTCATTTCATAAGAACTATTCATTACTATCAGGTCGCCAATCAAAAAACAATAATGTAAATCATTTTTTCATTACTAATAGACTTTCTGAAATGAAAACAGCAGAAAGCACAACAGGTTCTTATCATTTTCAACTTTACGAATATCCCGAAATTAACGAACAACAGACCATTGAAGAAATCGCAATAAGAACACCAAACCTAAATCAAGAAATAGTAGATGAAATAATTGAAAAATTAGGTTTAATTTTTACTAATGAAAAAGAATCTACAGAGAATACATTTGCTCCTATTGATATTTTAGATTACATCTATGCTGTTTTACACTCGCCAACTTACCGAGAGAAATATAAAGAATTTCTAAAAATAGATTTCCCAAGAATACCTTATCCAAAAGACCAAACAACTTTTTGGAAATTGGTAAAATTAGGTGGAGAAATACGCCAAATTCATTTGTTAGAATCTCCAAAAGTGGAAGATTACATTACAAGCTATCCAAAAGATGGAGATAATGCCATTACAACCAAAGTCGGCAAAAAAGATTGGGAGTTATTTGATGAAGAAAAGCAATTGGGTAGAATATGGATAAATGACGAACAGTATTTTGATAATATTCCTCTTACTGCTTGGGAATTTTACATTGGTGGCTACCAACCAGCTCAAAAATGGTTAAAAGACCGTAAAGAAAGAACCTTAGAGTTTGATGATATTTTACATTATCAAAAAATCATTGTGGCACTTTCCGAAACGGACAGACTAATGAAAGAAATTGATAAAATTGAGGTATAGTAAATACTAAGCTAAATGGATTTTAATAATTTAAGTGAATATTATGAATACCTTGAAAACGATACTAATTTTCAGTATTTAGATTTAAACACGTATAAATACATTACCGCTTTACGAGATAAAACAGCAGACGAAAACACTAAGCAATTGTGTTCTTATGAATTATTTTTTGCTGACTTCTCAATAGAGAAAGGCTTACACGTTCCAAAATTCCAAAGTGGTTCAAACGCTTATCCAACATTAGAGTTATTTGATGATAATTTTGATTACATCAAAGTACGAGTAGAAAAGGTCAAAAACCCAAAATATAAAGCAAAATACAATCATTTACTTTGGTTAAGCCCACAAAAACATATTGATTTTGCTAAAAAAGCAATTGAAAGTTATATGTTACTACTGCAAAATTCTTCTTTTTCAGTTGACGATAACTTACAATGTTTTTCGTTTGCAAAATATTTCAAAAATCTGTTTGTATTGAGTCAGGAGGTAAACTACAAAAGGGATGAAATTATCACCTATTTTGTTTCGCTTTTAGAAAGTGAAAAGCTAAATGATTTTACTAAATATTCCTTAACGGAATTTATAGTTGAAAATGGAAAAAATATAGAATCTTCGATTAAACAAACATTTTACGATTACTCAAAAAATAGAATTGACCACATATCTGAAAAGGTATTGGAAAGTTACTTAAATCTGCTTGTCATTCTAAGTCAAAAGCTAAATAAACCAACAAATGAATTTCACGAAAAATTAGGTGATTATCATATTGCACCACTCAAAACCGAAAAAAATCAAGGTTTTATTGCTCACCATTATTATACAAACGCATTAGAAGAATATAAAAAGGCTGACAATAAAGAAAAAATTGAGCAGACTTCTGTTTTATTAGAACAAGCGAAAAAGACAATTGACCTTAAAAAAGTTTCATTTGAATTGGAAGACGAAAAATTCAATAAAGTTTTAAACCAATGGTGTGATTTTACTAAGAAAAAAACCACACAACTAATTGAAAAAGGAAACGATAAAGATATCTACGAGTATTTAATTTTAGAAAAATTATTACCTCAAGCTGCTACCTTAAACGAAGAAATTAAGCCAGTTATGTTCGATTTAGTTTCTACAATGACATTTGATATTAATAAAAACGTCAGTAAAAATAAATCAGGTGCAATAAACCCCTACTCAATACATATTAATAATTTTTCTATCAATCACATTTGGCTTATTGTTTCAAAAGGAATTAAAAGTGGTAAAATTTCCTATGATAGTTTAATTGCCTACTTGAAAAACAATTCTTGGTACGGTCAAGATTTTACTTATTTGGACACAAACAACGAAACCCAAGGTTTCAATTGGATTGAATTGCTTTCACCATCCCTAGAAAGTTTTTTCGTTCAAACAGAAATAGATATAAAAACAAACAACCATAATCCAGAAGGCTATATTTTGGCAATAGATAGCTTAGCATTGAAATTTGAAGGTTTATTGCGTGAGTTATCAAGAATGATTGGTGCTCAGACAATAGAAATTAAAAAAAACGGTACAGAAGAAAGGATTGGTTTCGACAAATTATTGGATAACGAAAAGCTCAAAGCATTGATTCCAGAAGACGATATTGCTTTTTTAAAATTTCTGTTCACGTCAAACGGAATGAATTTGAGAAACAATGTTGCCCATTGCTTTTTTACAACTAAAAATTACACATCAGCAGTTATGCTTTTGCTAATTGTTGCGTTACTGAGACTTGGAAATTATAAACTTGAAACGAAAGAAAAAGAAACTTAAATGAAAAAGCCAACGCATAAAGCCATTCACATTTGCAATTCGCTTCAGTATAAACAAAAGCCCATAATTGCAAAAGAGTATGTCTTTTACCAACGCTAGCAAGTTTCCGGAATGACGTCAGGAGCTAACAAGGGACTGAGGTATAAAGCAGCTATTGAACAGTATAGTTACTTCATGGTATTCCAAACTAAAGAAGTAGAAAATTGTTATACAGCTAAGAGTATAATTGGGGTGGTAAAGAATTTGTAAACCACCCCGATTAAAATTAAACCCAAACTATTTTACTATCTGTAATCCAAAAATGACTTTTACAATTTTCAGTCCTCCATACAGAAGGTTTGAAAGAAAATGTAGTTTTATTTTCATTTAAAATCAATCTCCATGATGGACTAACATCATTTAGCAAATTGAGCATTATCTTCTCTTTACATCCACAAGGACAAATAAAATGAGCATACCAATAATCCTCAAATACTTTAGAGTTGCCTTCTAGATAAATAGTCCTAGAATTCATCTCGTGAGGAATCTCATTACAGCTGAGTAACTTATAATCATTATCAACTATTTCTTCTGTGTCTGGTTTATCCGTATAAGTAAATGATCTTATCCAAGATACAAATACACTTTTAAGAGTCTTGAACCATCTAAACATTACCTACATGAATTTTAGCAGAATCTCCTAAACCTATCAATTGTAAAAAAGGATTTAATTTAGAGTTCTCTACTCTGTTTGAGATAACATTAAATTCAGATAGACTGATAACGGTTGTATCAAAATATTTGTTGTCACGATTTCTGTATGGATGTAAACGAGATAAAAATTCATTCACTGCGTATGATGAACATAAAGTGTTCACACTTATCACAGCAGGACTTGGTTCATCAACGTTTTTAAAATAACGCTGACGATCTTTATATTCATCTGGAGATTGTTTTTTAAGTGTTTCCGCTTCTAAAGCATCACTCGTATAAACACCTCGTTCCATTAAAGAACAAGAACCTGGATATAGGTAATGAATATTTCCTGTTATCGAATCAATTTCACCATTATCATCTGAAATCAAACTAACTCCAATATCTATAAAAGGTATGAGATAAGCATTACAAAATAGGTTCAGGTGATGTCTACCTAAAACAGAGTCCACGCATCCAAATACGAAATCACATGTCTTTAATTTATTCCAAGCAGCCTTATCAGTTTGAAATTCTGATTTAAAAATTGACACCTTAGTATCTAAACCAATTGAAGAAATATGCTGTTCTAAAAGTTCAACCTTAGAGATTCCAGCAATTGCATCATCCATTTTAGAACCATAAATTCTATTCATGTTTTCAACTCCTAAGTCGTCCGGATCAATAAGAATCAATTCTCCTACTCCTAGTCTAACTAGTTGTTCAATAGTCGGACTTCCCGTTCCTGAACATCCTACAACACCTATCTTAAGGTTGTGGAGAAGATCTGTTGTTCTTTTACCAAATGCTTTTGAATTTCTATCAAAAGCTAAACTCTCTTTAATCTCTAATTCAATATCCATTATAAGTAAATCAGAACCTATAATTGAGAACTTTTTTACTTTTTCAAATTCAAGATCTGGAGATATAACTCTTCCTTTCATATTACCTGAAGGATACATAATTACGCTAGCGTGACTGTTTGATTTTAAATTCCAACCAAAAGCTGATTCAAAAAAATCCTTATCTGAAGAATTATCGTACTCTGAAAAACCCGAATCTTCTATAAAATGAGAATGAAACTTTATAATACTTAAATCTTCCTCTTTGGATTTAACTAATATCTTTTCTAAATCTATTGTCTCCCAAGACACTCTGTTTTCTGTGCGATTACATCTTTCATAATCAATATTAAAGATTTGATGAATTAAAAAACTATCATCCGTTCTTCCGCATAATGCAAATGAAATAGCTTCCAAACCATCCCCATTGTGGAGATGGTTTAAAAGCACTTCATGCATATTTTTTGTTATTTTAATATGCATAACCTTCCTATCTTTTTTGAAATTCTAATCTGAGATTAGCCATCATCAAATCTAAGTGAGACTCTACATTATCAATATTAGGATCCCATTTATTAGTTGGACTACGGTGTCTTGACCATCGCTGGTATGTTTTCCCTTCTAAACTTTGATTACACAGTGCACCAATAGGCTTTCCATCAGTCCTTTGTAAGCTTGGAGAAAAGTAAACCATATCTATTTGATTCAATGGATAGTTTGGTGGGATCATAATAGCTACATCGGCTTTCCTATGATTAAAACCTTCAGGTAATTCATAGTCACGGAAAATAATCCAGTCGAGATTACGCTCGTTGGTGAAATCAACCTTAAAAGGCAGTTGTTTAAGAAATGAACTGTCCTCAACTGATAGACGTTGTAGAGCTTCATTCGGAATGAATCCTTCTGTACAATCTAAAGGCTCAAGAATAAATCTCTCAACACCTTTCTCAGTTAAATCAATTATTTCACCGTTTTCAACAATAGTGGGTTTCCCGTTTTTAATTACTCTCAACCTGTTTTTTGATGGATCTTTATCTGTAAAACCGATGATCTGTTCTCTAGATAACTTTTCCTCAACTGTTTCATACTTTACCCTGTTAATCTTGAAACGATACTTGAATGTTATATAAGGCTGTGAGCCTTCACAATAACAATCTTCAATATCTAAAACCTTTTGCTCAAAAGGCTGGATAATGAATCTCTCTATACCGCATTCAGTTAGATCAATTTTTATCTCAGGACCTATAGGAATCTTACCTTCCTTAGTAACCTTATAAATAAAATGCGTACTTGAATTACTACCATTCATAGAATGTAAAGTATCTCCAAGTACTACTTGATCTTTAGTTGTATGTTCTTGTTCATTTATTTCAAAGGTGTATTCAAAAGCTATTACTGGCTTTTCTCCCTTATGGAAGCATTCCTTAAGGTTGCAATTATTCTTTAGCTGTGTCATTTTATATAATTTTTAGACGTTATTAGCTAATGCCTCGGATATCGAAGCACTCAATACGCTTTAATTACGATCCTTAATCGTAAATTGTAAGGGAGAAAAAGCTAAAATAAAAGCTATATGGTTACGTTCTTGACGTTGAGAAAAGCACTTGTGTGTTATATAGAAGAATAGTATATTTGCAATGTCTAAAAAGCAGTACTACACTGTTAAATAATTTCAAGGCTCGGCTCATGTCGAGCTTTTTCTATTTATTAAATTATGTCATTGTTATGATTCTTAAGATTAAACTTCGGTTACAAATATACTAAATATTTCACTTGGTGCAATTTTTGTTTTCAACAATTGTAAAGAAAAGCAAAATACCTTGTGGGGTAAAAAAAAATAAGCTATTTTTAACAGTATAAAGAGCTAAATATTATGAATAAAGAATTGTTTTATAGCAAATTAGCTAATAATATTAATCAAGCAAGAATTAAATCTGGCTTGAGTCAAGATGAAGTTTCGCGATTAATCGGATTAAGTAGAGCGTCAATTATTAACATTGAAAAAGGAAGGCAAAAGGTAAATCTTTACTTATTATGTCAATTTGCTGATATTTTTAAAGTTGATGTTTCTTCACTGCTACCAGAGCAAAGTTCTCAAACATTAAATAATGCAAAGCTTGATAAGATAGTTTCAATCAAATCAAAAAAGCACGTATTAAATACTGATTCAGTTGATATACTAAGATCTTTTGCGCAATCTGTCTAAATAAAATTTGTTATGGTTAAAATTCAAAACGTTGTATTGAATATTCTTAAAGATTATGGCATTAATAAAGCTCCCGTTAGTATAGAAGAAATTATAAGAAGTCAGGGAATCAATCTAAAAAAAACTGATTTAGGGAATGAAATCTCTGGAATTTTATTAATTGAAGATGGGAAAGTAACCATTGGCGTAAATAAAACGGAAAGTCCATATAGACAGCGGTTTAGTATGGCTCACGAACTTGGGCATTTCAATCTTCACTGTGATCAAAAGGATTTAGAGAACAAAATGTTTGTTGATAAAACAAATTTAAAGGTGATGTATAGGAAAGCAAATTTTTCTCAAAGAGAATTAAGAAGAGAAAGAGAGGCAAACTCCTTTGCAGCCTCTATTTTAATGCCCACACATTTAATAGAATCCGCCTTAGACAATCTGTTAGCATCTAATCCATTTGTAGCAGACGAAGAAATTATTGAACGTTTAGCTGAAGATTTTGAGGTTAGTGAAATATCTATGGGATATAGACTCTCCAATTTAGGTCATATTAATTAGAGATCTATTTCAATATGTCTCAAAATGGTGTTTTAAGTGCAGAGTTTAAAACTATTACTGATAAAGCTATCGCTTTTGTTGAAGATGTTTCTAACTTACTAAATACAACTGATAACTCTATTACGAATTACAAAGGAACTGGTATCGTTTATTTTATGTATTTATTTGATAAGAATACTAAAGAAACTAAACTAGTCTATATTGGAAAATCAAAAGGCTATATATTTAAGACTAGAGTTAGGAATCATGTTTTTAAAAAGCATCCAAAGACAGGTTCTAAACTTGCCCTTGTGCAAAGTGAAGTAGCCAAAGGAAATAAAATAAAGATGAAGTTTTTACAGGTCAGCCCTGAATCTTTTAGAAATACTCTTGAAGAAGAACTAATTAATCATTTCAGACCGTCTTGGAATATTCAAAAGCAACGAAAGAAATAAGAGCTTTAATAATCATACGTCAATAGCATCAAGCACAAACTCCCATTTCAACCCCATCGGCTTTGGTTTTTTCCAAAAAGGTAATTTCTTATTTCTATTCATAAAATAGCGTTCCAACTTCAAAGGGTAATTATTCAATCCTCTCCCAACTCGTTTTTCAAAGATTTTAGGTTTGCTATTATCTAATGGTTTAGGTAAAAACTCTTTTGCAATATCAATATTAGTAATGCTTTTAAGCTTATTCAATAAGACAGGAAGATTCTTATTAGGAATATTATAAAACTCCTCTACAAGTAGTTCCTGTATTTCAATAAGCAACTCCATTTCAGAAAACGAAGTTTCAAATATAGAAAAGTCACTATCTGTATATCTATAGACTCCATCCTTAACTACAATAGGAGCGTTAAAGCCTAAAATATCGCTTCTAAGAATCCTAATATCATTTCTAATAGTGCGTTCAGAAACACCGCTTTCTCTTCCTGTAGCTTCATATAAAGCCTCTGAACAATGCTTCATTAAATAATCAATATCAACTAGAGCAGCAGTGTTTCTTAGACACTGATCAATAGTTTTATATCTAATTAAGGCATTAAGATTAACAGGCATAATTAATTCTGGGTTGCAAATAGACTGCAATTATATTACTTCTATTTGTTGTAACCATGTAAATAAGGGAATGGGACTGTAAATTAAACTAGTTTCAAATGAGGAAAACCGTAAAGAAATTAAGTAAGGTTTTGTTTTATTTGATTAATACTATGGTTGCTTAGACTTTCTTGATAGGTCTCAAAATTGAATTACAGTTGCTGCAAAGACAGCTATCAATATAAATCGTAACATCTTAAATCAAATCTTTATATGAAAAACACAAGGAACATTTTGCTAATAGCAATCGTAATTATTCTTCAATCTTGCTCGCCCAATGATGATGAGTCAACAGTTAACCAAGAACCCACAATAAACAGAAAAAACATGGAGTCCATCTTTCCAACATCTAATGGTTTTGATGATTTATTCATTTTAAAGGAAGATGATAAAATAGTTAAGTTTTACAGCAATAACACCACTTATTACCATCATGTTAAATATGACTCTAATTCCAAAGTTGAAGGAATGAATATTACTGGCACATTAAATCCAAATACTCCATTTACTGGTTTTAATTATGATTACCTCAGTGGTTCAAATACTCCATTACAGGTTCAATTTAATTACACCAATGATTTACTTACTTCAACAACTGGAAGTGTAGATTTAGTCGGATACATAATTACTTATAACTCTAATGGATCAATTAATTCATTAGAAAGAGGCTCTAACTTAATTACCTTTATATATGAAAATAATGATGAAAATCCAGTTGCCTATATTAGAAGAGATTTAAATAACCCAGCCAATGTAGATAGATGGGAACTAACTTTTGATGATAAGGTTAATCCATTTTATAAAGACTGGGATAAAAACTCGTTCCCTTTTAGATTACTTGCAACAGGGTCACTTCCCGCAGAGAATTTTTGTTTCTTCAAAAATAACGTTACACAAAGAAATAACTTATCTACAAATGAGATTACGAACATATCATATGAATATGATTTAGACAATCATCCTACATTTTATAGGATTGTTAGACCTGGATCAACACCAAAATCTGGCACTATAAATTATAATTAATCTTGATGTGCATAAAAACATTGAAAGTTCAAACATTTATTAATAATTGTTTGCAACAAACATTAAATATAAACAGAGAATGAAAGAGAACCTAATAAAGGTACTTAAACAGGAATTGAATAGCATGATTCTGCAAGGTCATAGCGAAATAAGAGAGAGAAAAATAAAAAATAGGGAAATTGAAGAGATGGAAATGAAAAAGATGACAAGTCTTTGCATTTTAAACTTTAAAGTGAATCTCTTGGTAAAAACAGAGCTAACAGGTCTTACTGCAGATGAAATTGAACTAATTTGTAAAGAAGTCTTAAAATCAATCCCATCTGAAAAACCAGATAAAAATATGTTATTGAATTCAGTGAATACAAATGATTACGAAAAGATAATTAAGGTATTTTATAAATTTTGTTTTGACTTAAACAATGCTCAGCTAATCTTAGGAAATAGTTTTGAATCTGAAATCGTTGAATTCAGACTTAAAAATACCACTAGTCCAGAAGATGCTATTTCTTTGGAACTCTTCACTCAATTTGCAAAGACTGAAGGTGTGGATTTAAATTTTGATAATTATCCACATCAAATATACAAGTCATTCAAATTTGAAATATCTGTCAATAGAATTCTAGTTGATAAAGAAGATCATTATTTAGAGGTGCTTTCAAATGATTTTTCTAAATTATCAGAAAGTGATTTGATCATAGGTATACCTAATAATTTTATTATTCAAGTAGAATTTAATGAACCTTCATCAATTTACGTGGTTTTACAAAACTTTATTTCCGATGGTTTTACGATTAGAGAGGTACATAAAGACGGAAGTACTAGTACATTGGGAGGAATATCTAGCAATGATTTTAATGAATTGACGAATTTCTTTGAAAAGCGAAGTAATAAAAAAAAATTACAGCCTAAATCAAATTTTAAAATTGATCTTGAAGGAAATAAAACCAATAAGATCTCCAAGAGATTAGTATCCAGTGATGATGATACTGATGTCAAAAAAGAACTTATAACATCTCTTTATTCTCTGTTAATGGAAAAAATCGAAATAAATACTGGTTACAATGTATTAGATGGTAAAATTGATAAGGATGATGAATTGATGTCTATAATTGATAGAATAATGAACTTCACTATAAACCAGCTTTATGAGCAAAAATATGAGTTAGGAATCACAAATGAGGATATAGCTTACATAACAACAACAGTAACAATGAAAATTAGACGTCAAATATTTGCAGAGTGATTCAATCATGCTAGTTAATTAATTAAAAACAGTAATTTAAACAAATGATGAATGACAATGGTCTTAGTAGAGGTCTAAATGAACTTACAAGCATACTTGATTTTCTTTGGTTTATTCCAATAGTTTTATTCTTCGTAATATTGTATTTCAGTTCTAAAAAGGATAAAAAATAGGACACAATACGGATACCCTATTGACTAAAATATAGAGAAACTTACTGAATTGGGTATACCTCAGTCCTTGGTTCGAGTCCAAGAAGAGGAGCAAAATCCCAATCAGCAATGGTTGGGATTTTTTTATGGTATTAAGTCTATGGGCCAGAAGCAGGCGCTACACTTGATGCAATAAGCCCAAGAAGGCTTAAAATATAAGTAGTGCAGTAGAATTACAATGATTTTTTAGAGAACTCTTGATTCCTGATAAAAGCTTAATATATTCAGATATACTTCATACAACATTTCAAGAATTATCTGAAAGAGTTAAAGGTCGGTAAAACAATCGAAGTAAAACTAAAAAAGAGGTTATTGCTATTACTCCATTTAAACCTGCCAAAAATTATTTAAATCTTAAATTTAAAACAGCAACATTCGGTTGTTATTTTTTTAAAATATTTCCTACACAACCTTACAAATGCAATGGATTATAATGAGGTGGCACAAGTAAAAACACTTAACCTCATTTTTCCTATAAGTTCAGTTGTTAGAGATTAGCGGAGGTGATTATGCGCAGAATAACAACCCTAAAATTGACTATATTTGGTTTAAAATATGTTATGAAAAAACTACTTCTACTATTATTATTTATTCCTCTTTTTTCTTTTGGACAGACATTTGATTATAGTTATTCCGATGGACAAAACTTTGAATTGGCTGAGTTTCGATTTTGGAAACCAAGTTCAAATAATGATTATAAAGGTGTCTTAGTTATTGTTCCTGGGTTTAATTGGGATGGTAGAAAAGCTGTTCTAGATTCAGTTTGGCAGAGTTTTGCAACTAAACATAACTTCTTAATAGCTGCTTGTCATTTTAAAGATTATGAAGTATCAAAAGGCAAACCTAAATATAGAGAAGTTTCTAAAGGAAGTGGGGAGGTTCTTTTGACAGCCATTAAAAGTTATAGTACAACTGTTTCAAAAAAATATATTAACGATTTACCATTACTGTTTTTTGGTATGTCTGCAGGGGGGCAATATAATTATGAGTTTGCTTGTTGGAAGCCGGAAAAAGTTCTTTCTTTTGTCGTAAATAAAGGTGGGTACTACCAAACTGGGATAGCACCAATTAAAACACATAAAGTTCCAGGGATATTTTTCATCGGAGAAGATGACAAATATTATAGGAATGATATGATTCAAGGTATTTATTCTGTCAATAGAAATTTGGGAGCTAATTGGACTCTGATAATTGAGAAGAATACAAAGCATTCAATAAAAAACTCAAAAATTTTATCTATCGCTTTTTTTGAAAGTATTTTACCCCAAAGGTTATCTAACACTAATTCATTATTAGATATTAATAGAGGAAGCAGCTTGCTTGGGGTCCCTGAAAAAAAAATTATTCGCTCTTTAAAAGAATTAGGTGAAACAGATTATCTAACAATATGGTTGCCTAATGAATATTTTGGTAATATATGGCTTGAATCTTTATAACATATATAAGTATTCTAAACCGTAGGCATATCTTCTTGGTCTAACTTATTTGTTTCAAGCCCTCTTATGCTGGTTAACCTGAGGGCTAAAGAATATCCTAATTAATTTTTATGTGTATGACTTTTGACGTCTAGATACTTTACATTTGTTAAATAAACATAAAACAATTAAAATGAAAAAAATTATTTTATCCCTTTTACTGCTTACAACATTAAATTTATTTGCTCAAGAAAACTATTGGACAAGTTACAGTTTTAATGTAGACGTAGAAGATGAAGAAATCGTTGCTAAACTTACTAATGATTATTTCAGTTCGCCAAATTCCAAAGCAGAGGGAGTAACAGTTTTCTTATTTGAAAATCATTTTAAGGATATTTCAAATAATGCTTCGCATACTATAGCTTTTACAGGAACATTAGATGCTATGGGTAATCAATATTCTCAAGAAGATGATTTAAGTTGGGACTTGTTCCTCTCTAAATTGAATAGATACACTACAACTCACTCGTCAGCAGCAGGAAGAAGCCTAATTTCTTTTGGAGAACCTGGAAATTACCCAGTTCAAAATCTTTATATTCTAAAAGTAAAAAATGGACAAAAGTTTGCAGCGGCTTGGGAAAACTACAACACTAAGGCTAACCCTGAAGACAGAAGAGTGACATTTGGACAATTTAATCTTGGAAGAAGTACAAATGGAGAAACGCATTATGTATTATCTGAAGTAAATTCTTTTAAAGACGCATTTAGTATGGGGAAATTTAGGGACCGTATTTCGTCAGCTAAAAATACTGCTTGGAATAAATTTATTGAGGAGTTTGATGGTAATGCCGAAATGGTAAAAACTAAAACAAGAACTGTGGTTGGTAAATGGTAAATTAATTTCACCAACTTAAGACAACTAAAAGCCTCCTTCTGGGGGCTTTTTTCATACCATAGGAATATCGTCTTCCTTCCATTCAGCTATTTCAAAACCCCGCAAGTAGGTTAAACTAAGGTTTAAACTTGAGTGCTACATAGCCTTTTGTAGTTTGGTTAATGATTAGGTTTTTTTATACCACGTAGTCTATGGGCCAGAAGCCCAATGGCTGTTCCGATTTTATATCAGAAAAGAGGAGCAAAATCCCAATCAGCCATGATTGGGATTTTTTGGTTTTACCTTAATCACAAACTATTGACCTAGATAGGCAAACAAAAAAGGTTTTGAACCATAAAAGAATTTCTAAAGGTTTCATTTACTTGCAATTCAATGAAAGTAAAAGAAGGATTAAAACGACAGATGCTATAAGAGGTTACCGAAGGTGAGGACCAAAACCCTCTCAATAAATCTTTGAACAGGTGATTCTTTAGAGGACTTTTTTAAAATTTCATTAACAACCGTACTACTCCTATGAAAACAACAATAGCACTACTCCTTGTTTGCGCATCACTTTTATTGAACAACAAGATTAACACTACAGATTCTAAAATAACATTTACTTTCGACAGCGAAGGTGTTGCTGGAACCATAGGCGATATTCAGTCCCAATCTGAAATCGATCTCACCCAGATTGAAGAATCCATCATTAAAGGCTCCGTAAGTGTCGGTAGTATAGAAACGGGTAACTTTTTACGAGATGGACACCTAATGTGGGAAAAGTACTTTAACAGAAGTGACTATCCTCGAATTTATTTTGAGAGCAACAGTATTAAAGAAAACAAAGACAGGACTTACAAGGTAGAAGGCAATCTTACCATCAAAGGAATTTCAAAACCGGTTACTTTTATGGCGGTAAAAAAGGACAATTTCATAAATATTACAGGCAACATTTATACGAGTGATTGGAATATCAATATTCAAAAGGAGAGAAAGAAAAACAAAGCGACTATAGCTATGAAACTTAAGATTGAATGACTTTAAAGTGTTTACACATAAGATACCCTTTATAATACCATGGACAATCAGCATAAATCAAAAAGTCTATGGAATCTTCTTAACCAGAGATTAAAACGTTCTACTTTATCAGGAAAGTGACACTCTGAAAATTAAAAAAGCCCTCACATTGCTATAAAGGCTTTTCTATTTATATTTTTGTGTAGTCCTGAAATAGATTCACACCAAAACAAAGTGTAAGGAAGCCATAAGCAACAACTGGGTACCTAAGACACACTTAAAAAGATTACTCTCTTTCCTTCAATATTAATAATGGCTTTGTAGTGTGAAATTCTTCTTTGAAAATTTCATTACGTTGCCATATTTTCTCAAAAATATTTTGCTTTCTTCTGCGCAGTAGACAAATCATATCTGGATTAATATGCTGATAATGCTCTAGAATACCTTGAAAAACCGTCGCATTATCAGACTCCGTTAAAGAAGAGCTGCGGCCCATCAAGCCTTTAGATATTACTTTTGCCTCCTCGGGAGCATCTGGGGTGTTGACATGAAGTAAATGCAGTTGCGAGTTAAATATGTTTAAAAAATCTTCTAACATCAAGAAGTTATCGTCATTCTTATAATTAGCGTTTTTAAACGCCATAAGAACCTTGTCTAGTTTTCTAAACAAGAAATTAGCCGGCACAATCAGTAACGGGATATCGTTTTGCTTCACAATTTTACCTGTTACTTTTCCTAAATAAAGCTTGTCACTTATATCAATACTCTTTGGAGATAGAATTATTAAATCAATTTTTAACGTTCTAGACAATTCTTGTATTCCTTCAAAAATATCACCAGAAAGAACTTTTGAAACTACTTGCACACTTTTTACCACTGGGACAGCTTCAAGAACATCTCTCAAAACTTGCTCAGCAGTGCCGTCAGAATTGATACAGGTCACATAAACTCTAGCCTGAGTGATCGAAGCAAAATTAACTGCGTAGGTTAAATTATTAATACCTTTTTCTCTTGTGCCAATAGGGACTAAAATGTTTTTCATTTAAGAAGTTTTAAATCTAATTAACTAAATGGTTTAACTATTCTTTTGAGCTTGTAAAACTAATCTAAAAGACCTTTTTGAAGGTGTATTTTATTGATTAATTAGTACTTAAACAAATTATTCTATCGGTTTTCAAATCATTTTAAATCAGATGTGCCACCATATATAAAATATATCCATTCCTATTATCTTTTTCACAAGCATGCTAGGTACCATATTCCCACATTTTTAATTGTTATATTTACGGTTCAAGGAATGACTTCAATTGGACGAGTTAATCGTTTCAATTTCAATATATAGAGAATAAAAGAATGAGCTGTAATAGTTGTGGAACGAGTGATAGCGCCCCTGGCGGATGTAAAAATAATGGCACCTGTGGAACAAGTGGATGTAATAAATTAACCGTTTTTGACTGGTTAGCAAACATGGAGTTGCCCAATGGTCAAAAACAGTTTCCTTACGTTGAAGTGCGCTTTAAAAACGGCCGTAAAGAATTCTTTCTCAATAAGGATGACCTACAACTCAAAATAGGAGATATTGTCGCTACACAAACAGAGAGTGGCCACGATATAGGTGGCGTCACCATTACTGGAGAATTAGTGCGTGTACAAATGAAACGCAAACGCGTTAAAATAGATGACGAGATACCGCAAGTGTACCGCATTGCCAGCGAAAAAGACGTAGAAAAATGGGTAGCTGCTCGAGAGAAAGAAGATCCTATGAAAATACGTGCTCGTCAGATCGCCATACGTCTTCAACTCAAAATGAAAATCTCTGATATTGAATTTCAAGGAGATGGGTCTAAAGCCACCTTTTATTACACTGCAGATGAACGTGTAGATTTCCGTGATCTCATCAGAGAATATGCCACTGAATTCAAAACTAGAATCGAAATGCGTCAGATAGGCTTGCGTCAAGAAGCAGCGCGTCTAGGAGGTATAGGTTCTTGTGGTCGTGAATTGTGTTGCAGCACTTGGTTGACAGACTTTAGGTCGGTTACCACTGGAGCAGCACGTTATCAAAACTTATCGCTCAATCCGCAGAAGCTTGCTGGACAATGTGGTAAACTCAAATGCTGTCTCAATTTTGAGCTGGATTCTTATATGGATGCTTTGAGTAATTTCCCAAAACAAAATCAAAAGCTTTATACAGAAAAAGGAACCGCTATCTGTCAAAAAGTAGATATTTTCAAAGGACTGATGTGGTTTTGTTACGATGGCGAGTGGATGAACTGGCATGCACTTACTACCGAGCAGGTTCATGAAATCGTTGCTAAAAACAAAGCCAAAGAAACCGTTGGCAGCATAGAAGAATATGCTAGCGAGCTCATCGTTGAAGAAGAAATGAACTTTGAAAATGTGGTAGGACAGGATAGTTTAACTCGTTTTGACCAACCTAAATCACGCAACAAACACACAAAAAAGCGCCGCACTAAAAGCAGTAACAATCCTAACAAAGCAGACTCTAATACGTCTACAGCTACCGCAAATCCTCCTGCAACTAAAGAAGGAACTCAAAAGCGTAAGCCAAGACCTCAACATAAAAACAGAAGTGCAAATAAACCCGGCGCTTCTGAAAACAAAACAGATCAGCCCAATCCAAATACCGATGTGAACAAGAGTTCTAGGCCTAAAAAGTCCAGACCCAACCAGAATAAAAGTCGCAATCGCAACAACGATGGCAACAATCCACCTAAAAAGGAAGATTAGTGAACAGATACCTATTTTTTCTGGCAGTTATGACCTTGATCACCTCCTGTGATGAGCAGTTAGTAAATGCAGAGTACCATGACTTGCCGCAAACTGGCTGGTCGATTGAAGACGTAGCCACATTTCAAATCCCCCCTCAAGACAGCCTAGCAAGCTATAATCTCTTTATTAACCTGCGCAATACGCACGATTATGAATACAATAACCTCTGGTTGATCTCACAAATGAAATTTCCGCAAGGAAAAGTCGTTACAGATACATTAGAGTACCGCATGACAAAGACTGACGGCAGCTTTTTAGGGTCAGGCTCTAACGATGTATATGAAAATAAGCTGTGGTTAAAAGAAGGCATCCGCTTTCGCGAAAGCGGAACTTATCAGCTAGCTTTAAAACACGCGATGAGAAAAACAGGGGAAGTAAATGGAGATGCACAACTCAAAGGCATACTCGAAGTAGGATATAGTATAGAAAAACAAGTGCAAAATGGCAGCAACTAAAGCACAAATAGCTCAAGAAAAAGAAGGAAATAAGAAGAATATTTCACTCTTCTGGAAGATGTATGCGGTAGGCATAGGATTTGTAATTCTTCTGTTTTTATTAGCCGCATGGGAAGTCTTTGGTGATTTACCAGACCACACCGTATTAGAAAATCCGCAGACAGAACTGGCAACAGAAATCCTAACTGCAGATGGGAAAACACTAGGAAGTTTCTATAATGAAAATAGAAAACCCATAAAATTTGATGATTTACCTAAAAACCTTGTAGACGCTTTAGTATCTACAGAAGATGAGCGTTTTTGGGATCACAGTGGTATTGATGGTTTTGGAACCGCAAGAGCAGCTGCCTTTTTAGGAACTAAAGGTGGTGCGAGTACCATTACCCAACAACTGGCAAAACTCTATTTTACAGAACAAGCCAGTAGCAATAAATTAGAGCGATTGATTCAAAAAATACGGGAATGGATCATTACTTCAAGATTAGAAAAACAATACACTAAAGAAGAAATCATCACTCAATACTTAAACGAGTTTGATTTTTTATATCAAGCTATAGGAATAAGAAGTGCCTCTAATATTTATTTTGACAAAGAGCCTAGTCAACTAAATGTTTCTGAAAGTGCTGTATTTGTTGCTATGCTTAAAAACCCTAGACAATACAATCCGCATCGTGAAATTTCTAAAGAAAAATCATTTAACAGACGCAACCAAGTATTTGTACAAATGGTGCGTAACAACAAAATGACAGCGGCGGTAAAAGACAGCCTTAGAGAAATTCCTATAAAATTAAACTACAACTCCGCTAGTCATAATGAAGGTATGGGGACTTATTTCCGCGAAAACCTAAGGTCCTGGCTAACCGTTTGGACTAAAGATCATATCAATCCAGAAACTGGAGAGCCCTTTAACCTCTACAATGATGGACTTAAAGTTAACGTTACCATAGACTATAGAATGCAAAAAATGGCCGAAGAAGCTGTTTATGCGCATATGGAACGTCTGCAAGCAGAGTTTGATCACCAGCAAAAGCGCAATAAAACAGCTCCGTATACAGATCTAACGGTAACACAAATTGAAAGCAACCTCAACTCTGCCATGAAAAGATCGGTACGATGGAAGGAAATGAAGAAAAAAGGAATCGCCGAAGCTGCTATTATCAAGAGCTTTAGTGAGAAGACCGACATGACTATTTTTGATTGGAAATCAAAGTTTAGAGAACGAGATACGATCATGACCCCTATGGACTCCATACGTTATTACAAGCAGTTTTTACACACTGGATTGATGTCTTTAGAACCACAAACCGGACATGTAAAAGCATGGGTAGGTGGTATCAATCACAAGTATTTTAAGTACGATCATGTAGAATTAGGTAAACGTCAAGCGGGATCTACCTTTAAACCTTTCTTATATTCTGCTGCGATAGATTTATTGAAATACAGCCCCTGTAAAAAATATCCTGATGGAGAGTATACCATTCCTGCAGGTAAACACGGCAACATGAACGACTGGACACCTGTAGATTCTAATGGTGATTATGGTAATGTCATGACCTTACAAGAGGCCTTGGCAAAATCTAAAAACACCATTTCAGCACGTTTAATGGACGAAGTAGGACCTCAACCAGTGGTAGACCGCGCAGGCCAACTAGGAATAAACACTGATAACATGGTGGCAGTTCCTTCACTTGCATTAGGAACAGCAGATGTAAGTCTGTATGAAATGGTGGCTGCCTATGGGGTGTTTGCAAACGGTGGTATTTACAACAAACCTGTTTTGGTAACCAGTATTGAAGATAAAAACGGTACGGTACTCTATCAATACGTGCCAGAAAGCAAGGATGTATTGAATCCAGAAACCGCCTACGTAACCGTAAATCTTATGGAAGGTGTTACCAAAATAGGTAGTGGAGCAAAACTAAGAGGAAACAGCTCTTGGGCTGCAAATACCGACTTTTATAAAGAAGTCATTACCGATTACCCATATGATTTTAAGAATGATATAGCTGGTAAAACAGGAACCACGCAAAACAATTCTGATGGATGGTTTATGGGAATGGTTCCTAATTTAGTCACCGGTGTTTGGGTTGGCGCTGATGATAGATCTGTACATTTTGGAAGCACTAAATACGGTCAAGGAGCTACTATGGCCCTTCCTATTTGGGGAAGTTATATGAAACGTATGTATGCAGACGAAACCCTAGAGATTTCTAAAGAGCCTTTTAAAAAGCCAGAAAATCTCTCGATTGAAATAGACTGCGATGAATATGAAAAAAGTCAAGGTAACGATCCTCTAAAAGGAACTAATCAACCTAATAGTAGTAGTAACGAATTAGACATGCTGTAATGATTTCTAAACTCTCCTTAGCAAACATCTTGTTTCTTGATATAGAAACCGTACCGCTGCAGGAGCGTTTTGACCAGTTGGAAGAAATCGACCAGCAATTGTATGCTGATAAGACAAAATACCAGCGCAAGGAAGACTTCACCCCAGCAGAATTTTATGATCGTGCTGGTATCTGGGCAGAGTTTGGTAAGATCGTGTGCATCTCTGTTGGTTATTTTGTGAATCGCGATGGACAGCAGTTTAGAACCCGCAGCTTTGTGGGAGAAGAAAAAGAGTTGATAGAAGAGTTTGCGGCATTACTCAATGAACACTTTTCAGGAAGAAATCATTTGATGTGTGCTCATAATGGTAAGGAATTTGACTTTCCTTATATCGCTAGACGCATGGTAATTCTAGGAATAGAGATCCCTTCAAAGCTGAATCTGTTTGGAAAGAAACCTTGGGAGGTCCCGCATTTAGATACCTTAGAACTGTGGAAGTTTGGAGACTATAAACATTATACCAGCCTTAAGTTATTGACCCGTATATTAGGAATACCATCACCTAAAGACGACATCGACGGCTCACAAGTTAGAGATGTGTATTACCAAGATCACAACCTACAACGCATTGCTGCCTACTGTGAAAAAGACGTGGTGGCTGTAGCACAAATTATACTTAAATTACGTAAAGAATCGATACTCACAGATGAGCAAATCATCTCCAAATAAAACCATAGCCTCTATAAGAGCCCTCAACGTAAGTTTTTCTAATGGAAAACAACGCGTTCAAGTCTTGCACGACATCGGATTTGACATTTATAAAAATGAGATTCTCGCTGTAGTAGGAGAATCTGGAAGCGGCAAGTCGGTTACCAGCAAAGCTCTTATGGGACTTTTGCCTTCAACAACCGCACAAATAACGGCTCAAGAACTCTCCTTGCAAGGAAAAGATTTGTTAGAACTAGAAGATGGAGAATGGTCCCGCTTTCGCGGAAGCGAGATCAGCATGATCTTCCAAGAACCTATGAGTTCCCTGAATCCTACCATCTCTTGTGGAAATCAAGTCGTGGAAGTACTGCTACAACATCAAAAAATGAGTGGAGCTTCTGCTCAAAAAGAGGTCCTGCAGCTTTTTGAAAAAGTAAAACTTCCTACACCCAAAATTACCTTTTCAAAATTTCCTCATGAGATCAGTGGTGGACAGATGCAACGTGTGATGATTGCTATGGCAATAGCCTGTAAACCTATATTACTCATTGCAGACGAACCTACAACCGCACTTGACGTAACGGTTCAAAAAGAAATTATACTACTGCTTAAAGCGCTTCAAAAGGAATACGGCATGAGCATTCTTTTTATCTCTCACGATCTTTCCCTGGTGCACTCCATAGCCGACAGGATCATAGTGATGTATCAAGGCCGAATTGTAGAACAAGGAGCGGCAAATGACATTTTTGAACACCCAAAAGAAGCCTATACAAGAGCGCTGATTGCCTCCCGACCGAGCACCAAAACGCGGCTACGCAACTTACCGACCATCAAAGATTTTGTAGAACAGAGCGTGTCTGACGAGTTAGTGACTAAAGAGCAACGAGAAGAATTGCATAAGAACATCTACAACAAGACCCCTTTATTACAAGTGATCGATGTCGTCAAAGATTTTCCATTACAAAAAAAGCTGTTCTCTAAACAAGAGTATTTTAGAGCTGTGGATGGAGTAAGTTTTAATATCTACCCAGGCGAAAGCCTAGGTCTGGTAGGAGAAAGTGGTTGTGGAAAAAGCACCTTAGGAAATCTGATTCTGCGTTTGAAGGACGTCAGCAGCGGTACTATTATGTATCGAGGTCAAGATATTACCCATTTAAAAGCTGCGGCCATGCGCCAATTGAGAAAGGAAATCCAGATCATCTTTCAAGACCCATTTGCTTCGTTGAATCCACGGCTTACGGTAGGACAAGCCATTATAGAACCTATGAAATGGCACGGAATAGGTGCCGACAACGCTGATAGAAAGGAAAAAGTGCTGCATTTATTAAAACGCGTAGGACTTACCGAAGAGCACTACAACAGGTATCCGCATGAATTTAGTGGCGGGCAACGACAACGTATAGGAATCGCAAGAACTGTGGCTTTAGAACCCAAGCTGATCGTTTGTGATGAAAGCGTCAGTGCGCTGGACATTTCGGTACAGGCCCAAGTGTTGAATCTGCTCAACGAATTCAAAGAAGATTTTGGATTCTCTTACTTGTTCATCTCTCACGATCTGGCGGTAGTCAAATACTTCTGCGATCAGGTCATCGTCATGAACCAAGGAAAAATAGAAGAAAAAAACGAAGCCGATGCGTTGTATGAAAATCCGCAGAGTGCTTATACCAAGAAGTTGATTGCTGCTATTCCTGGGTGATTTTGTTTTTTACCGAGCATTGCAAATGCGCAACCTATAAACTCGTATCACAATTGCTCGAGATAAGAGTTACACATCAAGTGCCGCAAAACAGCTTATAAAAATTTTGGGTGTAAATAAAAAAGGCCCCTCAATTAAGAGGAGCCTTTAGTACTCGAGACGGGACTTGAACCCGTACGGGCATTACTACCCATTGGATTTTAAGTCCAACGTGTCTACCAATTCCACCACTCGAGCGATTGTGTCAGCGACACATCATTGGTATTATAAAAACTTATTTTAAGAACAAATTTTAGAGCGAAAGACGGGATTTGAACCCGCGACCCCCACCTTGGCAAGGTGATGCTCTACCCCTGAGCTACTTTCGCAAAGTTAAAAAGTATAAAACTTTTCAAAGCGGTTGCAAATTTAACAACTTTCCTTATACTGCAAAGGAAAAAATGAAAAATTATGAGCTTGCTTTCTCTTTTTTTACCAGCATGCGTTTGATCTCGTTCAATTTCATCAAAGCCTCTACTGGTGTTAAGGTATTTATATCGACTTGTAAAATTTCTTGTTTGATATTTTCTAACAATGGATCGTCTAGGTTGAAAAAGCTCAATTGCATTTCTTCTTCCTGAATAGCTTTCATAGCCTCTATAGAATCTTCCTGTTTATGACTCTTTTCCAGTCTTTTAAGTATTTTATTTGCTTTTGAAATGACTTGCTGTGGCATTCCTGCCATTTTTGCCACATGAATTCCAAAACTGTGATGACTGCCTCCAGGAACTAGTTTGCGCATGAAGAGCACTTTATCTTTTAATTCTTTGACTTCTACATTAAAGTTTTTAATACGGTCAAATTGTGAGGTCATATCGTTGAGCTCATGATAATGAGTGGCAAACAGCGTTTTTGGACTAGAAGGGTGCTCGTGTAAGTATTCGGTAATGGCCCATGCGATAGAAATACCATCATAAGTACTTGTCCCACGACCTATTTCATCGAGCAGTACCAAACTTTTCTCGCTGATATTATTCAAAATACTCGCACTTTCATTCATCTCTGTCATAAAAGTAGATTCCCCTTGAGAAATGTTATCGCTGGCTCCTACTCTGGTAAATATTTTATCTACAACTCCCATCTTGACCTCTTCGGCAGGAACAAAGCTTCCTATTTGCGCTAAAAGAACAATCAACGCCGTTTGCCTTAAAATGGCACTTTTACCACTCATGTTAGGGCCAGTAATCATGATGATTTGCTGGCTGTCTCTATCCAGCTGTAGATCGTTAGGAATGTAAGGCAAGTCTGCTGGGAGCATTTTTTCTATGACTGGATGACGACCGTTTTTGATGATCAACTCGTCGTTGTCTAATAGTTCTGGCCTGATGTAATTAGACTTCACGGCATGAGATGCAAAAGAAATCAAACAGTCCAACTGCCCTATTAACTGGGAATTGTTCTGAATGGTTTTAATAGAGGGCATAATCTCCCGAACTATAGTATCAAAAAGTTCTTGTTGTAAAGCGTTGATGCGGTCCTCAGCACCTAATATTTTGCCTTCGTATTCTTTGAGTTCTTCTGTGATGTAACGCTCTGCATTGACTAAAGTTTGCTTTCTCGTCCATTCTGCTGGAACTTTATCTTTATGCGTGTTGCGCACTTCTATATAATATCCGAATACATTGTTACTAGAAATCTTCAAACTGCTAATACCAGTTTCTTTTGCATGTCTGGCAAGCATCTTATCCAAGTAATCCTTTCCTGAAGTCGCTAAGCCTCTTAGCTCATCTAATTCTGAATGGTATCCAGGAGCAATAGTGTTTCCTTTTAAAATATTTACCGGCGCCTGCTCATCAATAGCTTGTTTGAACAGGGCTATTAAATGACTACAAGGATTCAAGCTTTCTCCTATAATATTCAAAGCTTTATTATCTGAAGCCAGTGCTTTTTCTTTTACGGGAATAATAGCTTCCAGACTGTTTTTAAGCTGTACGACTTCTCTAGGGCAAATTTTACCTACTGCAACTTTTGAAATCAATCGCTCCAAGTCGCTCATGCGTTTTAGGTAGGATCTGATTTCTTCTTGTTGTTCTTGTGAGTTGGTAAAAAACTCCACGACATCATGCCGCTTTTTGATTTGTGCTGCATCTTTTAATGGGAAGGCCATCCAGCGTTTGAGCATGCGTCCACCCATTGCAGTAGTGGTCTGATCGATAACGTCAATTAAGGTTACCGCACCTTGACTTAACGGGGTGTATAATTCTAGGTTGCGCACCGTAAAACGGTCCATCCACACAAAATTATCATCTTCAATACGGGAGATATGCGAGACGTGATCCAGTTTATCGTGTTGGGTTTCTTCTAGATAATACAAAATCGAACCCGCCGAAATAAGCGCCTGATCCAACTTTTCTACTCCAAAACCTTTTAAAGAATTGACTTTAAAATGCTTGAGAAGTGACTCTGTAGCAAAGTCAATTTGAAATACCCAATCGTCTAAATGGAAGAAAGGTAAATCGTATGGGAATTCTATTGCCAGTGTTTTTTTATCGCTACGAGTTACTAAAAGCTCGCTAGGATTAAAATTTTGCAATAACTTATCTACTTCTTCTTTAGAGCCTTGAGAAACTAAAAACTCCCCTGTAGAAATATCTAAAAACGCCACACCATATAAATTCCTGTTGACAGAAAGTGCGGCAAGAAAATTATTTGTTTTAGAACTCAGCACCTCATCGTTGAGAGAAACTCCTGGCGTAATCAACTCGGTTACCCCGCGTTTTACAATGTTTTTAGTCTGTTTAGGATCTTCTAACTGATCACAAATGGCAACGCGTTCCCCTGCTTTTACCAGCTTAGGCAAGTAATTGTTTAAGGAATGATATGGAAATCCAGCTAGTTCTACATGATCACCGCCATTGTTACGGCTGGTCAATACAATATTGAGAATACGTGCTGTTTTAATCGCGTCTTCTCCGAAGGTTTCATAAAAATCGCCCACTCTAAACAACAACAAGGCATCAGGATACTTGGTCTTGATCTTATTGTATTGCTGCATTAAAGGAGTTACCTTCTTTGAATTAGTGGCCAAATTTATACTTTTATATGAATATCAAAAATACGATTTAGCCACTGTGATCAATCTAAAACCACTCAACATTTTTCAACAGTGAACAGCTACTTATCACTATTCCCATTTGTAGTTTTTTGAGACCGATTGCTTCTTGATCGCCTTAAACATAGCCGACTCTAATCCGTTAGTCTCGGTGAGTGCTTGTGTCGCGATATATTGATCTCTTTTTTGATTGAGTTCTTTGATCTTGTTTTGTATGGAGATGCGCTCTTGTTTTTTCGCTTTCGCGAAAGCGGTAATATCCTTCTTACTTTTAGTGCGAATACTGTCTGGTAAGGTCTTTATGTTCTCCTCCGTAAGCACTTTTCCCTTCATGTCTTCATCATCTAAAGCATCAACAAGATCCCAGCTGGAATTGCGATAATTTGCAGAGGATTTTGCTAAGGTACGCTTCACATTTGCCTGTGCAGATACTTCTTGAACCGCTTCGTCCATAAGCATTTGAACGGCTTTATTTTCATACCCCTGACGGCCAAAAGCTATATAAGTATCATTAAGCAGATGGTTGTAATTCAAAATCTGATCGTCATAAGGAGTAGCGACGTAGGCAGATTTCTGGTTGTGATCCAGGTTCATGTATTGTCCTTTTCCTAAAGTCGCGCCTTCTTTCCACTTCAATTGTGCCCCCGTATTCCAGTCTCCACAAAAAATGGTGTTGACCACCACGTCTTTTTCTATAGCTTGAGCAATACTCGAAGAAAAAGGTACAGCCCCTTGATTAAAGCCTTCATTTCCAGCTATAAAAATCATTTTAAGATCGTTTTTTCCTTTTTTCCACTCCAATTGTTTTAAAGAGGCACCAATTACAGTACCGCAATACTCTTCTCCTCCATTGGTCCTTAAGCTAAATAGTTCTTTGCTGATCAGGTCCAGGTCGGTGGAGAAGGAGAGTACTTGACGCACAAAACCTTCTTCTGAATTTAATCTGCTGTTACCGTACTCATAAAGTGCGATTTCTAATAAAGCTTGTTGCTCATTGCAATGCGCCCCAGACATTTTGTTGACCACGTCCCAAAGCTGGGTTTTGGCCTGATCAATCAGCCCATCCATACTATTACTGGTGTCTAGAAGTAAGGCGATTTGTATGGTTACCGGCTCTTCCACCACTGTTGCGACCGTGGCAGCAGTTTGTGGGATTTCTATCCCGTTTGTTGCGATTTCTAATCCGTTATCAGCCGTAGTGCCTTTGCAGGCAATTAATGCGGTAACACTTAATGTAAAAGCAATTGTTTTTAGATTTTTCATAATGTTTCAATTTTTGTTTTTATTTCCCTTTTAAAAACCTACCCTTCAGAACTAGAAAAAGGGTTTTTGGTTTTGATTTTTGTTTTGATTTTTTATTTCCATTCCTAAAGGGTGCGGAAACAAAATCTCTTCAGTTGTACGTCCCTTTTAAAAAACCTACCCTTCAGGGCCAGGGAATGGTTTTGGTTTTGATTTTGATTTTTTGTTTCCGTTCCCCATCCCTAAAGGGTGCGGAAACAAAATCTCTTCAGTTGTACGTCCCTTTTAAAAAACCTACCCTTCAGGGCCAGGGAATGGTTTTGGTTTTGATTTTGATTTTTTGTTTCCGTTCCCCATCCCTAAAGGGTGCGGAAACAATAGATCTTCAGTTTTACCTCCCTTTTAAAACCTACCCTTCAGGACTAGAAAAAGCTTTTGATTTTGTCTTTTGTTTTGATTTTGATTTTGATTTTGCTCCCCTTAATTATTAGGTATTTCTTTAATATCAATAGGTCCACTCGGACTTACTACAAAGACTTTAGGATTGGGTGTTTTTACAGGCACTGGTTTTGGTTCTGGTTTTTTCTCCACTGGTTTGAGGGTGTATTGCAAACTCAAATCCATCCCTAATTGGATAACCGGCTTCGTAATCGATGCATTTACGACTACGTCATACCCGTCATACGGAATAGGGTCGTAATAATAAGAAGTAGGTTTTCTTACGGTAGTCACACTTTTTTGATTTTTAAGGGCCTCCATACTTATATTTTCGGCAGCCAGGTAACTTTTATAAAAATCTTTAGGCGTGTGGTAATATTTCTTATCGGCCATCATGAGGTTGTAATCGCTCATATCAAAGCCTAATTCTTTATAGTATAATTTCTTTTTAGCCACCTCAGCGAGTAGCTTATTTTGAAGATCTTCATAGACCTCTTCTAGGTTTTTTACATAGTAATCTACTTTTACCAGATTGTACACTTCCGCTTTTCCACAGGCGGTAAGGATCTTTTGAAATTCGCTGTCTTTTCTATAACTGATCAATAAGTTTTGTTGCAATTCAAATCCTACAGGCACTTCTGTATAGGTTTTGGAAAACAGCTTTTTAGTCACTTCAATCTCGTATTGAGGAACAAAAGAAATCATGTCCAGGGCAAACTGTCCCTGAAAACCTTGAACACGCAACTCTTCTTTGATCAGATCGATTTTATCGTTCATCAATTGGGTGGTTTCTTCGGCAGTTTTACCTACTTGAACGATATTAAATACAGCCGTATAATCGGTAGCTTCTACATTGTATAGCGATCTCAAATTGATATGGAGCATATTACTAGGTTGAGGAGCTACATATTGTGGAGCATACGGATTTCCATAAGCAGCGCCATTGCCCATACTCGTTACAATATTTGCTCTAGAAATACTCATGTCTTCTGCCATGTTGTTAAAATTCCCCATGTGTTGTGCATTCGTAACAAGTACGGCAAACAAGAGAATAGAGGTGATGATCTTTTTCATTTTCTGTTGATTTTGAATCAAATCTATTGGTATAAAAAACCTTTACATAGGCCCAATGAGTGAAAATAGCCTTTGAATGAGTGTAGAGTTGTTCTTGATGAGTCCGCTTTCGCGAAAGCGTGCAAAACACCGTCTATACCGATCTAAAGAAGGCTTTTCAAAGGAATCATATATTTTTTTATGACTAAGTTTACAGCCTGATGAAACACACAATCACTTTATTATTCCTGCTTTTTACTTTTCAAATAGCAGTGGCACAAAACAAGGAGTTCAAAACTCCCGGAACTGCAGAGACCAATATGGTACTGCAGGGACGTGTATTGAGTGAAAGCGGAGCGCCTATTTCTGGAGTGAATATAGAAGGGAAAATGGGCCGTTATGCAACTACAGATGCTCTCGGTAAATTTAGTTTACCAGCAAATATGGGCGAAGAAATCGTTATCAGAGGTCTTAATTTTGAGACCGTTTATTACCGTATCAGAAGTAATGACGATATAGAAATACGCGTGCAAAGTGATGAGCAAGATCAAAAAAAGCGCAGCCCTATTCCTTATCAAGTGGCCATGGATAGCGCACAAATCTTTCTGAAAAAAGACGCACAAAAATCAGCCGATTTCCTTATTGCTGCTTTATCTAACAACCCTAAATCACTTACCAAAACCCAAGAAAGTGCGGCTTATGATAAACTAGGCGACCTTTATAGCTTTAATAAACAATACGATCTAGCTATTGCTAATTATACACAGGCAGAGGAGCTCAACAGCAGCCTTTCTCTTGTCATAAAAAAAGCAGACATGCTGCGTCTCAATGGTAATTACCAAGAAGCCATTGCCGCTTATTTAGCTGCAGATGTTTCCAATACTAGTAGATCAAAAAAGAAGCAAAGCACGGGAGGTTCTAATACTTTAGAAATAAAAAGACTGACGGGTCTCGCTGCTGCTTACGCTAAAACAAACGATAGCGACAAGGCATTGCAAATCTATAAACAGGCGCTGCAACTTGCTCAAAACGCCAGTTTAAACATACAAGTGACTTCCATCAATTCAAAAATCGCTGCGCTATTAAATGAAATAGGTCAGGTGGATAAAGCAGAGGCCTATTACAATAGAGCCATTCAAGAATCTAAAAAAGAAGGCCGTACGGCTAATGTTGTTGCCCAATCACAAACAGCCGACTTTTACCGCAGCAACTCTCAGTTTGATAAGGAAATTGCCTTGCGTAAGAATAATATTGAAATCCTAGATGATATTAAAAGCGACGAAGCTAAAGCTCCACAAAAAATTGTCAATAAAGAAGGCTTTTTAAACGAGGTGAAGGTAGCTGAGGATGAGATAGAAGAAAGAGTTACAGGAAATTCTTATGAGCCTTCCACCTCAAATGGAATAAATCGCTTGTCCAAACAAAAAGAACAACTCAACATTGCCGAAGCTTTAAAGTCCCAAAACAAGATTAAAGAGGCGATCACCTATTATGAATCCAGTCTGGACGAAGCAACAGAAAATAACGACTTAGAAGTAAAAAAGGACGCTGCAAAAAGTCTGTATGAACTCAATAAAAAAGCGGGAAATACTAAAACAGCACTGGCTTATAATGAATTGTATATCAACACGGTTGATGCCTTGTACCTAGAGAAAGAAAATGAACTAGAAGAAAGCTCTAGAAAAACCAAAGAACTGGTTTCTAAACAGACCAGGATCCTTACTTTAGAAAAAGATCGCGAGCTTACCGAGAATAAAATTGCCTTGATCAATACCGAGCGCAAGCTTACACAGGAAATGAACCAGCGACAACGCTGGATCATTTATTCGCTTGTTGCCTTGAGTCTTTTGTTGCTCACGCTGGCGTATTTTATGTACCGCAACAACAAGCAGCAAAAAATCAACAACCATTTACTCGCTTTAAAATCATTGCGCAGTCAGATGAATCCGCATTTTATTTTTAATGCGCTCAATTCTGTAAATAACTATATCGCACAAAATGACGAACGTGCGGCCAACAAATATCTGGCAGATTTTTCTAAATTGATGCGTAGCGTTTTAGAAAATAGCGAGCTGGACTTTATACCGCTAGAAAAGGAAATAGATCTTTTGGGCTTGTATTTAAAGCTGGAGCACGAACGTTTTAAAGATAAATTTGACTTTACTTTAGATATCGACCCTTCTTTAAAAGACACTAAAATACAAGTGCCGCCTATGTTGCTGCAACCTATCATAGAAAATGCGGTTTGGCATGGATTGCGTTATAAAAAAGAAAAAGGTTTTTTAAATGTTGCTTTCGCGAAAGCGGAACAAGGAATTACAGTCACCATAACCGATAATGGAATCGGTCGAGAAAAATCCAAGGCCATAAAAACAGAGCATCAAAAGAAACGAGATTCTAAAGGATTGGGCAATATCAAAAACCGTGTGGCGCTATTAAACGAGTTGCATGATTGTAAGATCGATATGGAAGTAAAAAATGCTGGATTAATTCCAGATGTAGGAACTGAGGTTGTTGTGAGGATTAGGGGATGAGGAATGAGGAATGAGGAATGAGGAATGAGGAAAATTGAATTTCATCAGATTACTTACAAGCTTTGATTATGAAAATTGTATACTTTTTAATACTTCTATTATTCTCTATTGGATTGGAGGCACAAAATATTTCTGAAATCAATTCAGGTTTAAAATTACCTGATTCCCTTTCTTATGATACTGAAATTCGTATTTATCAAGGCGGTGGAATCACGAATTATTCTTCTATGCTCAGAATGTTTCAGGATAATTCCAAAAAATGGAATTCTGAATTTTTTGAACATTTTAATGCTGTGGAACCTCAAATTATTAAAAAGGAAATAAAACCAAAAAGCGATTCTGATTTTGTGTTCCAAAATTTTCTAAGAAGTTATGCTCTTGATTTACCAACCATGAGTAAAATAGGCTGGAAATTAGAGAAAAGGAATGATATCGAGATTGATGAAGGAATTGATAAAAGAGGAAAGTCTTATAAAGAATATTATACTTCAAGCTCACATTTCTATGCAGTAGATGGAGAATCTTTCTACATTGAAATTAGGGCTTACAACAAGACTAATTCTTTTAGTTATGCTAATCCAGATTACTATTTAGAAAAATACCCAGAAGTAGATAAGTTGCAATTTATGTGTGAAATATTAGATATCGTTAGGAGCGAGTTCAACATTTGGAAAAAAGAATAAAGCCATGAAACTAACCGCCATCATAGTAGAAGACGAGCAGATCTCGAGAGAGATCTTAAAGAACTATATATCAAAATACTGTATGCAAGTGGAAGTACTTCACGAAGCAACTAATGTAGAAGAGGCTTTTGAATTGCTTCAAAAAACAGAGGTAGATTTGGTGTTTCTAGATGTAGAAATGCCTTATGGAACTGCCTTTGATTTACTAGATAAATTGCCCAACCGCACTTTTGAAACTGTTTTTGTAACGGCCTACGATCAATATGCAAAAGATGCGCTGAATCAGCAAGCAGCTTATTACCTGACCAAGCCTCTTGATATCGATGAACTGATCAAAGCAACAGAAATAGTTAGGGCCATCAAAGAACGTGAAAACGAAGTAAATGTGGACCTCAGCATCAAAGAACAAAACAGTTCACAGCTCACTGATAAAATCACCATTCCTACCCAAGAAGGTTTTGAAGTACTGCCTATAAAAGACATCATCTATTGCAGTGCAGACGACAATTACACGCATATCTATCTGGAAAATGACAAAAAACTGGTTTCTAAAACCTTAAAACACTTTGACGACATGCTGTCTGATAAAGGTTTTGCTCGTATTCATAAATCCCACCTCATCAATGTTTCTCATGTTACCGCTTATAAAAAAGGCAAAGGTGGTAGTGTGATACTAGGAACAGTAGAACTTCCTGTAAGTCCGAGTAAAAAGCTGGGTTTGTTCCGGTATTTTAGTTAGAAAAAAATGCTTGCTTTGGATCAAACAGCTTCATCTTTTCGGCTAAATTTCTGCAAGTTCCAATTTGCGCGCCCTAGGATTCCTCTCCTTTTGCAAACTACACTCGTGGGATGCTAGTAAAAAAGGAAAAGAGCTTTTGATCCTTTATGAAATCATAGCTTTCAATACAAATGCTTGGCATGTTGACTTCTATAAACCTTTTAGAAATAGGTTTAAAAATCCAATAACGACACCTCTCTATTTGCTATTTCTCTAGTTAAATAATCTAGAGTTTCTGTTTGTAGATTAGAATATAGCAAGTGCTTTCCAGCTTTATCACTTGGATTCAATAAGCTTTCTGACTTTAAAATATTTACCGTCTGTCTTGCCACTGCGGCTCCAGAATCAATGATGCGCACTCGTATAGGAAGAAGTTCTTGAAGCATTTCTTTTACATAAGGATAATGGCTGCAGCCCAAAACCAAATAGTCGATCCCAGAGATCATGAACGGCTCCGTAATACTTACCAAAAGATCTCGCATCTCTTCACTGTCTTTTTTACCTGCTTCTATTAACTCTACGATTCCAGTTCCTACTATTTCAATAGTATTGACATGTTGCGTAAATTCTCTTTGGGTATCATTAAAAAGTTTGCTCGACAGGGTTCCTTTAGTAGCCAGAATACCTATTTTTTTAGTGTCGCTTTTAAGCGCTGCAGTTTTTATAGCCGGCTCAATCCCTATAAAAGGTACGTCGTAATGAGCGCGCAAATAAGAAATAGCATTAGTAGTGGCTGTATTGCAGGGAACTGCGATAAGTTTGCAGTTTAGGCTTAATAAAAACTCGGTGTTTTTAATACAGAGCTTGATGATCTCCTCCTTAGATTTACGACCATAAGGCGCATATTTTGAGTCGGCTAGGTAGATCGTGTTTTCGTGAGGCAATAATTCAATTACTTCCTTCCATACACTTGTTCCTCCCACACCAGAGTCAAAAAAACCTATTGGATTGCTGTTCATAAGGCATAAAAGTAGTGGTTTTACTAGAGCAAAGTATCTTTGACCCTCAAAAAATACCAGTAGGTTTTTTTAAAAAACATACTGGTCAGGACTCACCTTACCCCAATACCTTAGATTTAATTAGTCTTGCGTTCATTTCGGCAATATTTAGTAGGGAGATACCTTCTGGACATTCCACCTCGCAAGCACCTGTAAACGTGCAACTCCCAAAGCCTTCTTTTTCCATTTGATAGGTCATTTGCTGGACGCGTTGATGTTCTTCAACCTTACCTTGTGGTAAACTGTTTAAATGATTGATTTTTGCTGATGTAAACAGAGCAGCAGAGGAGTTTTTACAAGTGGCTACACAAGCACCGCAACCTATACAAGCCGCGGCATCCATGGCTCTATCTGACACTTCTTTAGAGATAAGGATCGTGTTTGCCTCTGGAGCTGTTCCTGTTTTGGAACTAATAAATGCCCCTTGTTCTATAATTCTGTCCAAAGAAGAGCGGTCAACAATCAAGTCTTTAATGACTGGAAATGAAGCTGCTCGCCAGGGCTCTACGACAATGCTGTCGCCATCTTTAAAACTACGCATATGCAATTGGCAAGTCGTCATATGATCATGAGGTCCATGAGCACGCCCATTTATAAACACCCCGCACTGTCCACAAATACCTTCTCGACAATCGTATTCAAACGCAATCACCTTTTCATCTTGGAGGACTAACAACTCATTAAGGTGGTCTAAAGCTTCCAAAAAAGACATATCCTCCGTGAGGCCATCCACTACATAGTCTCTTATAGCGCCTTTATCTTGAGGTCCTTCCTGCCTCCATATTTTGAATGTTACTTTCATAACTGCTTAGTTATTGGTTGACTGATGAGCTGTGTAATAGAGCTCTTTAAGCTACAACTATAAATTTATTTTTACTGTTTTAAGTAATTGGTGTCATCCTTAAGCTAACAACTTGTCTGCTATGACTAAAAAACCTATTACTTATAGCTTCTCAATGAAGCTGTTACAAATTCAAATTCTAGGGATTCTTTATGTAATTTAAAGTTGCCCTGATCGTATTCCCAAGCAGAAACATAACTGTAATCCTTATCTACACGCACTGCTTCTCCTTCTTCCGTTTGATATTCTTCTCTAAAATGTGCTCCACAAGATTCTTCACGTTGCAATGCATCGGTACACATTAATATTCCCAACTCTATAAAATCAGCAAGGCGCAAGGCTTTTTCTAGCTCTGTATTCATTTCTTTATCATGACCCGTAACTTTGACATCCTTCCAAAACTCCTTTCTAATGTTTTTGATTTGAGCAATGGCTTTTATAAGCCCATCTTGATTTCTACTCATGGCACATTCTTGCCACATCACTTGACCTAGTTCTCTATGAAAATGATCCACGGTTTTAGTTCCTTGAACTGCTAGTAGTTGATCTATATGTTCTTGAGTTTGTTGTTCCGCTTTCGCGAAAGCGGGATCGTTTACAGTAGGCTGCTCCTTTTTGATCTCTCCTGCTAGGTAATTATTAATGGTATTGGGTAATATAAAGTAACCGTCTACACTTGCTTGAAGCAATGAATTTGCCCCCAAACGGTTAGCCCCATGATCAGAATAATTACATTCTCCTATAGCATACAAGCCTGGAATGGTCGTCATTAATTCATAATCTACCCAGAGCCCGCCCATTGAAAAATGAGCTGCTGGCGAGATGAGCATTGGTGTGGTATACGCATCGATGCCGGTAATTTTTTTATACATCTTAAAGAGATTCCCGTAGCGATCTTTGATGGTCTCCAACCCAAACTTCTCAATGGCCTGTTTAAAATCAAGGTAGACGGCATTCTTTAAGCGTCCTACGCCATAACCAGCATCCAGGCGCTCTTTAGCGGCTCTAGAGGCGATATCTCGCGGAGCTAGATTTCCAAAACTTGGATACCGACGCTCTAAATAATAGTCGCGCTCTTCCTCAGGAATAGCATTTGCTTCGGTTGTGTTTCCTTTAACTTTGGGAACCCAAATACGCCCATCATTTCTCAAAGACTCCGACATTAAGGTAAGCTTAGATTGGGCATCACTGGACTGCGGCAAAGCAGTAGGGTGTATCTGTGTAAAACTAGGCGCACCAAAATAAGCCCCTTTTTTATGCGCTTTCCACAAAGCACTTCCGTTACAGCCTATTGCTAGGGTTGACAATCTGAAAACACGAGAATAGCCACCAGTAGCCAGTACCACAGCATCTGCTGCATAGCGTTTTAATTCACCAGTGACTAAGTCCCGTATGATAATACCTTTTGCTTTTCCATCAATAACCACCAGATCCAACATCTCACTACGAGGAAACATTTCTACTTTTTTAGCTCGTATCATTTTGTACAATTGCGAGTAAGCTGCCAGTAACAGCTGTTGGCCGGTTTGCCCTCTTGCATAAAAAGTGCGCTGTACTTGTACGCCTCCAAAACTTCTATTAACTAAAGTGCCTCCGTATTCTCGAGCAAAAGGGACTCCTTGCTGCACATAGTGATCTATCAATGGGGCTGAAAGCTCAGCGAGTCTATAAGTGTTTGCTTCTCTGGATCTAAAATCGCCGCCTTTAAGTGTGTCATAAAACATGCGGTACACACTATCTCCATCGTGCTGATAATTCTTTGAAGCATTGATTCCTCCTTGAGCGGCTACAGAATGTGCTCGTCTGGCAGAATCTTGATAGCAAAAGCATTTTACCTCATAACCCAATTCTGCTAGAGTAGCTGCCGCACCGGCTCCAGATAATCCAGAACCAACGACAATGACATGGAGTTTTTTCTTATTTGTTGGGTTGATGAGTCTAGAAGTCATTAAATAATTACTCCATTTATCTTCCAGTTTTCCTTTAGGGATTTTTGCGTCCAATTTCATTTTCTAATTATTTAAAGTAAACAATAATTGGAATGAGACCAAATCCTACCCCCATAATGATAGCGTATACTAAAGATGCTTTGGCAATAATTGCAGTACCTTTTTTATGGTAAAACCCCAAGGTTTTAAAGCTGCTTTTAAACCCGTGATGCAAGTGGTAAGCTAGTGGTACAGCACATATAGCATAAAATAACACAAAATAGATGTTGTGGAACAAGGAATAAGTGACTTCATAAACATCCTTATTCCCCTTTGCATCAACGCCTACTGATTCCCCTAAGCCTAATTTGATACGTGCCCAGAAATTAGCCAAGTGTATCATGATAAAAACCAAAATTAGTACCCCAAGGAATCCCATGTTTTTAGAGGCCCAAGTACTGTTTTCTGAACTATGATCCATAACATATTTCTGTGGTTTTGCTTTTCTATTTCTTATGGTAATCAATAAGGCATATAGAGCGTGAAGAACAATAGACAGGTATAATAAATAAGCTACGATCTTAATTAGGGGACTCTCTCTTAAGGTTGTGGAATAGGAATTGTACCATCCTCGAGCGACTTCTTTAGGAAAAATAAGGATCGCATTGGCACTGAGGTGGACGATTAAAAAAATACATAAAAATAATCCTGTAACAGCAATAATGTTTTTTCTACAGAAGAGTACATTCATTGATACTATTATTTAATACCAATTAATATTTAAAAGAAATCTGCTAATTGGTTATGACAACAGAATCATTTTCCTAATCGTAGAACACACTAGTCTTAAAGAAACTAGAATACGTTAGAAATACGTTCCTATCATATCAAAAATAAACAATTATAACAATTTGTCTTTGAATTTATTAGAAAAGAAAAACCGGCGTTTTAGTCCACTATGGCATCTCTACAAGCTCGTCATAAATTTATAGTAATCTATAAGTATCAATTCTAACAGCACTACATTTTAATGACAGCCACAATCTCCGTCACCGCAATCAGAGGATTTGAATTTTTTGGGAAACAATGATTTTCTCAAAAGCCAAATCAATGCCGCGACAGCAATAAGAATAACGATGATGGTTTGTGCTATATACATTACTTCAATATTTGAAATGCCCCCAATGCAGCAAAATATGCCGCAGCCGTCATGAAGAAAAATTGAATCGCTGGCCATTTCCAGCTATTGGTTTCTCGTTTTACAATGGCTAGTGTACTCATACATTGCATAGCAAATGCATAGAATAACAACAAGGAAATACCACTGGCAAAATTAAATAATGGACCTCCTAGAATAGGGTTCGTCTCTGCTGCCATACGCTTCTTAATGGTTTGTTCTTCCTCACCATCGCTTTCTACACTGTAAATAGTTGCCAGAGTTCCTACAAAAACTTCTCTCGCTGCAAAAGAGCTTACTATCGCAATTCCAATTTTCCAGTCGTAACCCAAAGGTCTTACTGCAGGCTCAATCCCTTTACCTATGTGCCCTATAAAACTGTATTCCAACTCGTGAGAAGCAATCTTTTGATCCATTTCTTCCACTGTCAAATTCTGATTTCCATATTGTTCTTTGACAATGGCCTCGGCATTGTTAAACTCTTCTCCTACTCCATAACTGGCCAGTATCCATAAAACTACAGAAATAGCCATAATGATCTTACCGGCTCCTACTACAAAGCTTTTGGTTTTTTCAATAACCGTTATCGCCACGTTTTTAAACATCGGCAATTTATAAGAAGGCATTTCCATGACAAAAAATGATTTGCGATTTATAGGCAGTATCATATTCAAAACCCAGGCAGAAAATATAGCAGCTACAAAACCTAACAAATACAATAACATCAATGTAAGTCCTTGCATATTAAAAGCACCGCCTAAAATACGCTCATCAGGAATTACTAAAGAAATAATGATCAAATAAACCGGCAATCTAGCCGAACAAGTGGTGAACGGTACTACCAGTATGGTAATCAATCGCTCTTTCCAATCTTCTATATTTCTAGTGGCCATAACTGCTGGAATAGCACAGGCTGTCCCAGAAACTAAGGGAACCACACTCTTACCACTTAAACCAAATCTCTTCATGATATGATCCATAAGAAAGACCACACGACTCATGTAGCCACTTTCTTCTAGAATGGCGATGAAGAGAAATAGAAATGCAATTTGTGGTATAAATATGACGATACCTCCTAAGCCAGGTATAATACCTTCGGCTAATAAATCTGTTAAGGGTCCTGCTGGGAAAAAGTTATTTGCCCAAGAACTCATACTAGCAAATGCACCATCGATCCAATCCATAGGATACGTACTCCAATCATAGATAGCCTGAAAAATGACTAACAAAATGACAAAAAAGATCAAATAACCCCAAACCTTATGCAACAACACACGGTCAAGTCGTGTTCTTATATCTTTTGCATTTGCGGTATCAACCGTAAGTACTTTTTTAAGCAAGCCATTGATAAATTGATAACGCACCACTGTTTCTTTGTGTTGCATTCTGTTAAGATCTGACTCCGATTTGATGTCAAACTTATGCTGCTTTAAATCTTCTATATCACGATTACGATCTAGCTTTCCAAAATTGACATCTTGAGTAATCACCAACCATAACTTATAAACCAGCTGATTGGGATAGGTTTTCTTGAGATTTTCAAAATATTCGGTATCAATGATCGATGCGTTAACACAAGGCTCAGAGGTCAGCTTTTTATAGTTGGCTATAGCATCTTTAAGCTCTTGAATCCCTTGGTTTTTGCGCGCACTCACTAAAACTACAGTAGTATTGAGCTCTTGCTGCATCAAGTCGATGTCTAGAGAGATCGCTTTGCGCTTCATACGATCGGCCATGTTAATGACCAGTATGGTAGGAATTTCTAAATCTTTAATCTGGGTAAATACCAGCAGATTCCTTTTTAAGTTTTCGATATCAGAAACAACAACAGCAACATCTGGAAAATCCTTGGAGTTCCTATTGAGTAAAGTCTCTACTACGATACTTTCATCTAATGATGTGGTGTTCAAACTATAAGTTCCAGGTAGGTCTAGGATATGCGCTTTAAGACCTCGGTCTAGTTTACATAAACCTTCTTTTTTCTCTACGGTAATTCCAGGATAGTTCCCTACCTGCTGGTTGAGACCGGTAAGTCTATTGAATAGAGATGTTTTTCCTGTATTAGGATTCCCTATTAGCGATACATTGATTGATTTACCCATCGAGTTCTACTCTAATTTTAATAGCTGTTTCCCTTCTAATAGCAAGGTGAGTTCCATTAATATCGAGATAAATAGGATCTTTGAATGGTGCAGACTGCATCATGGTGACCCGATTACCTGGTAAGCAACCCATTTCCAGTAACTTTAACGGCACATCGATCTCATCAAATTGCTTGATAATAGCCGTTTCTCCTCTCTTTAAGTCTGCTATAGTAGTACTCAATGCTTATTTAGAATTAATTTGAATAAGCAAAAGTAAGGCATGATGGTGGTTTGCTAAAATTAAAGTTGTTAAAGAAAAATTATAATGAAAAAAGCTGGTTTAATCACCTGTGATACCACAATTAAAACAACCCCTTGTCTCCAGCCTCAAAACCTTCATCCACTAAATGATTGGATTTATTCATAGCCGCATTTACAGCAAGCGCATCACATCTTTCATTAATAGGGTGATCGTTATGACCTTTCACCCACTTCATTTTAGGCTGTGTTCTATTATAAGCTTTTAAAAAACGTTTCCATAGATCTGGATTCTTAACGTTTTTCCACTTGCGTTTTATCCAACCGGCCATCCAGTTTTTATTGATCGCATCGCTCACATAGCGACTGTCTGTAAAAACGGTGATTTTCACATTATCCTTTTTAATTTTTTCAAGTGCTTCAATAACAGCGAGGAGTTCCATGCGGTTATTAGTAGTCTTGCGATAGCCTTGAGAAAATTCCTTTTTAAAGCCTTTTCCTACTGCGATCATCACGATACCATAGCCGCCAGGACCTGGGTTACCTCGAGAAGAACCGTCTGTATAAATGTGTACTTCCTCCATTATTGAAGTAATTCTTCAATGGTTGTAGCAAAATGCTCTTGTTCTAAAAGATGAATTTTTGCAGCGAGATCTTCAGCAGTATCGGTAGGACTTATAGCACAAGTAGCTTGTTTAATAATAGCGCCTTCATCATAATTTTCATTTACATAATGAATAGTAATACCGCTTTCTTTCTCTTTATTTTCAATAATTGCTCGGTGCACATTCATGCCGTACATACCTTTTCCACCATAATTTGGTAATAAAGCTGGATGAATGTTAATAATCTTATTAGGATGGTCTTGAATTAAAAATGATGGGATTTTCCACAAAAACCCAGCTAACACGATTAAATCAGGCTGTTCTGCATTTAAAAGCAGTTGTACTTGTTCCGCTTTCGCGAAAGCGAATCTATTAAAACATAGGGCAGGAACACCAGCTTTACTCGCTCGTTCTAACACAAAAGCTTGTGGTTTATTAGATAAAACCAGTGAAACTTCAACAGTTTCAGAATCTTTAAAATGATCTATAATTGACTGAGCATTAGTGCCATTACCGCTCGCTAAAATGACTATTTTCTTCATATATCTCTTTGATAAACTTGTTGTAAAACCATGGCTGAATGAGGGGGTTAAAATAAAATAAATGAAATTGCAAGTTAACTCAATTAGCTAAAAGATGGTTTTAACGCAAAGTTTGTTATTTTTGCAATTCATATAAAATTAAAATTAGATTATTATGTCAGACATTGCATCAAGAGTAAAAGCGATTATCGTAGACAAATTAGGTGTTGACGAAAACGAAGTTGTAACAGAAGCAAGCTTCACAAACGACTTAGGCGCAGATTCACTCGATACAGTTGAGTTGATCATGGAATTTGAAAAAGAATTTGATATCCAGATCCCAGACGACCAAGCTGAAAACATCGCTACTGTAGGTCAAGCTGTTTCATACATCGAAGAAGCAAAAGCGTAATTTATATTACATGGAATTAAAGCGAGTTGTCATTACAGGAATGGGTGCCCTTACTCCTATAGGGAATAACCTACAGGAATATTGGGAGGCATTAAAAGCAGGTAAGAGCGGTTCTGCTCCTATCACTTATTTTGATACAGAACATTTCAAGACAAAATTCGCTTGTGAAATCAAGAACTTTAATGTTACTGATTTTATGGACCGCAAGGAAGCTAGACGCATGGATCGATTTGCCCAGTATGCACTGGTTGCAGGCGACGAGGCTATAGCTGACTCTGGACTAGATATCGACTCTATAGATAAATATAGAGTCGGTGTTATCTGGGGTGCTGGAATAGGTGGTCTAGAAACTTTTCAGGAAGAAGTTAAAGCGTTTGCAGCTGGTAACGGTGTGCCTCGTTTCAATCCTTTCTTTATACCAAAAATGATTGCTGATATAGCTCCGGCTCATATTTCTATTAAATATGGATTTATGGGGCCTAACTACACAACAGTATCTGCTTGCGCCTCAAGTGCAAATGCGATGCTGGATGCCGTTAACTATATCAAACTAGGACATTGTGATGTTATTGTAACCGGTGGCTCTGAAGCTGCTGTTGCTCAAGCAGGAATGGGTGGTTTTAATGCCATGCATGCCCTGTCTACTCGCAATGAAAGTCCAGAGACAGCAAGTCGTCCTTTTGATGCTACCAGAGATGGTTTTGTACTAGGGGAAGGCGCTGGAGCTTTGGTACTAGAAGATTATGAATATGCAAAAGCTCGTGGAGCCAAAATCTATGCAGAAGTTATAGGTGGTGGTTTTTCTAGTGATGCGTATCACATTACTGCTCCAGATCCTGAAGGTCGTGGAGTTATTGCAGTAATGAAAAACACACTACATAATGCAGGAATTAATCCTGAAGATGTAGATCACATCAATACTCATGGAACTTCTACACCGCTAGGTGACGTTGCTGAGTTGAAAGCGATTAAAGCCGTTTTTGGTGATCATACCTCTAACATAAGCATCAATTCTACCAAATCTATGACAGGTCACCTTCTAGGTGCTGCAGGTGCGATAGAGTCTATTGCTAGTGTAATGGCTATAATTGAAGGTATTATTCCTCCTACAATCAACCACACCACTAGAGATGAAAATATTGATCCTTCCTTAAGACTTGTATTGAACAAACCTGAAATAAGAGAGGTAAACGTTGCCTTGAGTAACACTTTCGGCTTTGGTGGCCATAACTGTTGCCTTGCCTTCAGAAAGATCTAACCAGGTCTTTTCATTTGTATGAATAGAATTCGCAAAATATTTAAATCTCGAAGTAATACACATACTAACGAAGGTTTATCTGATGCAATAAAAAAGATGACTGGCTTAAAAGCTAAGGATATTTCTATCTTCGAAACTGCCTTTACTCATAAATCAATGGGCCTAAAAACAGTTAAAGGATTTGCTCAAAGTTATGAGCGTTTAGAATTTCTAGGTGATGCTATTTTAGGGGCGGTTATAGCAGAATACATTTATAATAAGGTGCCGAATGGTGATGAAGGCTATTTGACTAAGATGCGTTCTAAAATAGTAAGTCGTGAACACCTCAATGAATTAGGTCAAGATTTTGGCTTGATTAAATATGCACAAACGCAAGTCCCGACGCGCAATTTTGGTGCAAATATTCACGGTAATTTATTTGAAGCTTTAGTGGGAGCTGTATATCTCGATCGAGGGTACGCCGTCTGTAAAAAGTTTATTTGTAAAAAGATTATTGAGCCTTACGTAGATATTGAAAAGCTGGAAGGTAAGGTGATCTCTTATAAAAGTCTTCTAATTGAATGGTGTCAAAAGCATAAGAAAAAATTTGAATACAACACCTATGAAGATACCGGTGCTGATGAAGTCAGACATTTTGCAGTAAAACTAACCATTGACAATCGCATCATTGCAAAAGCGAGAGCGACTTCTAAAAAAAAGGCAGAAGAAAAGGCTAGTAAAAGAGCTTTTTTTGCTCTTCAAGACAAGTTTTAGAAAACCTGGACAATGCAAACTAAGCTTTGAATAAATGACCTGATATGGCTTTTAGTTCCTCTTTCATATCTGATCAAAACTCAAAATTCAATACAAATAGATAATAGCAAATTATCAAAATATATTACTAGCTACTATCGTTTTCGTAATGTTTTATGTTCATTTAAGGTTATTACGCAGTAATTTTGTCTCTAGTCTTCTTAAATTAGCAAGGTTAAACATGATAACAGATGGCTGTTCACAAATTAACAGATTGGGAATTAGAAGAAGAGCCCTATGTGCTTATCGCTATACACTCTACATCAGAGCCTTACAGAATGGCTTACTTCATTAATAAGTACTTAGAAATAGGCTTTAGTAGGACAGCGGTCGATCAAGATATTTTGCAGCAAGCATATACTGCAAATTATCCCGTATATAAACATTTTGACGAGGAGCAAAACGCACCTTTTTATTTGATACCGAATAAATACTGGGGTGTTTCAAATCAAGAAAAGGTGTCCCTAGGATTGTTTGATAATGAAGAGGAGGCGCAAGTTAAAACCATTCTGATTAAAGAATATGGAACAGTTGATTTTCTACTCAAAATAGAGAAAGATCCCGACTTTTTTCCAGTTAAAAAATTAATAAATGCCCTTGGGGAAATACCTCAGGTAATAAGTGTCTATCCAGTAGATACTTTTAAAATTAAACAACAAGATTATTTAATATTTGAATAATGCCAAACACTAAAAAAACTAAAATTGTCGCAACTCTAGGACCAGCAACTTCTACTAAAGAAGTATTACTGGCCATGATGAAAGCAGGCGTCAACGTATTTAGAATCAACTTTTCTCATGCAGACCATGAGGATGTAAGAGAACGCGTGCAAATGATACGCGACATCAATAAAGAACACGGTTTTGCCACTGGTATTTTAGGAGACTTACAAGGTCCTAAGTTACGTGTAGGTGTCATGAAAGAAGAAGTAGTCGTGCACCCGGGTGACATCATTACCATCTCTACAGGAACTCCTTTTAAAGGAACTGCAGAGCGTGTTTATATGAATTACGAGCACTTCCCAAGAGATGTAAAAGCTGGAGAACGCATCCTTCTTGATGATGGAAAACTCATGTTTGAAGTCATTTCAACTGATGGAATAAAAGATGTAGTTACTAAAGTTATTCAAGGTGGACCATTAAGATCTAAGAAAGGAGTAAATCTTCCTCAAACTAATATTTCCCTTCCTGCACTTACAGAAAAAGACATCGTGGACGCCATATTTGCTTGTGAATTACAAGTAGACTGGATGGCTCTATCTTTTGTACGTCACAGTCGTGACTTGATGGAATTACAAGAACTCATCGCAAAGCACTCGGAAAATAAAATTCCAATTATTGCTAAAATTGAGAAACCAGAAGCTGTGGAAAACATCGATAAAATCGTTGCTTATTGTGATGGTTTAATGGTTGCTCGTGGAGATCTAGGTGTAGAAATTCCAGCTCATGAAGTTCCATTGATACAAAAAACACTTGTTCTAAAAGCCAAGAAAGCGCGTATTCCTGTCATCATTGCTACCCAAATGATGGAAACTATGATCACTAGCCTTACTCCTACAAGAGCTGAGGTAAATGATGTAGCAAACTCTGTAATGGACGGAGCAGATGCTGTAATGCTTTCTGGAGAGACCTCTGTAGGTCAATACCCAGTTCAGGTAATTGAAAAGATGACCAGTATTTGCTTGGCTGTAGAAAATAGTGACTTGATCAAAGTCCCACACTCTGCACCACACATAAAAACAAAAAGATACATTACAAAATCAGTATGTCACCACGCCGCAAAAATGGCAGATGAGATTAATGCAAAAGCCATAACCACCATGACCAATTCTGGATACACTGCCTTCCAAATTAGTGCATGGAGACCAGCTGCGCATATTCTTACTTTTACTAGCAACCACCGTATACTGACACAACTGAGTTTGCTTTGGGGTGTAAAAGCATTCCTTTACGACCGTTTTGTAAGTACAGACGAGACTATTGAAGATGTCAATAAGTTTGCTAAGGACCACGGATTTGTAGAAAAAGGGGACTTCCTAATCAACCTAGCAGCGATGCCGGTAACTGATAAAGGAATGGTAAATACGTTAAGAGTTTCTGAAGTAGAGTAACGCTCAGACCACCCGTATATAATAAAAACCTTATCAAATCGATAAGGTTTTTTTGTGCTATAAAAAGCATCGCTAAAACAAAGCACCATCTTAGAACGCAAATCCCAGTTGCACTTCGACAAAGTCTTCTTCTTCCTCTTTTGCCGTGTTCAAATTACTCAGTGTAATCCCTAATAGGCGCACGCTTTCGCGAAAACTCTCTTGTTCCATAAGTTCTACGGCAGTATTTAGAATCGTCTCCTTGTCTCGTATAAAATAGGGCAACGTCTTACTGCGAGTTTGAGTTTTAAAATCACGAAATTTAATCTTAAGTGTTACTGTTTTTCCCGCCACATCTGATTTTGAGATACGTTTCTCAATTTCTTCAGCAATCTGAATAAGACGTTCTTTCATAAATATTTCACTGGAAATATTTTCAGAGAAGGTGCGTTCTGCACCTAGAGATTTTCTAATTCGGTCAGCTTTTACAGGACTTTTATGGATGCCTCTTACGATTTTATAATAATGAGTGCCGCTCTTTCCAAAATTTTCAGATAGAAACTCCAGTGATTTCTGTTTTAAATCAAAACCAGTAAAAATGCCAAATTGATACATCTTCTCAGCAGTGACTTTACCTATTCCATGAAACTTACGGATGTCCAGTTGTTCCAGAAATTCAATGATTTCTTCTGGCACAACGGTTTTCTGACCATTAGGCTTGTTGTAATCGCTCGCTATTTTGGCGATGAATTTATTTACTGATATTCCTGCGCTGGCTGTAATTCCTGTAACTTCATAAATACGCCTCCTGATCTCGTAGGCAATAATGGTCGCGCTGGGAAAATTATATTTGTTTTCTGTTACGTCCAGATAAGCTTCATCTAGCGACAAAGGTTCTACCAGGTCCGTATAGTCATGGAAAATCTCTCTTATCTGTACAGACACCTCTCGGTACCTGTCAAACCTGCTTTTTACAAAAATAAGGTCTGGACACAATCTTTTTGCCGTCACACTAGGCATGGCACTGCGCACACCGTATTTACGTGCCTCGTAACTAGCTGCGGCGACCACACCTCGATCACTGCCTCCACCTACGGCAATAGGTTTTCCCTTTAAGTCTGGGTTGTCATGTTGCTCTACAGATGCATAAAACGCATCCATATCTACATGAATTATTTTCCTGTCTGCCAGTTCGTGCATATCGTAAAATTACTACCTTTAAGAAATATAACCTTCACTATTAACAAACTTCCACAAATGGAATTTACCGCTATCATTATAGGCGCCTCAGGCCTAACAGGAAACATCTTACTCTCGCAACTGTTAGAAGATAAGAGGTATGCTAAGGTAGTTACGCTTTCGCGAAAGCGTATCGACAACAAAAACCCAAAACATCATAATCACCTAGCCGATTTATTTGATCCCTCCACCTATAAGGAGTTCTTAAAAGGGGACCACCTTTTTATATGCACGGGAACCACGAAGGCCAAAACTCCAAACAAAGAAGAATACTACAAAATCGAACATGATTTACCGCTCGGAGTGGCAACAGTAGCAAAAGAAAACGGAGTGCGTAAAATAATTGCTATTTCTGCTTTAGGTGCAAACCCAGATAGCAACATCTCTTATAATCGCGGCAAAGGAGAAATGGAACGAGACCTGGAGGCTTTGAGTTTTGAAGAAAACTATTTCGTCCAGCCAGCACTCATAGGAGGTCAACGCAATGAAAAAAGAGCATTTGAAAGTGCGTGGAAAAAATTTCAAAAACTTATTGATCCGTTATTGTCCGGCGCTCTCAAAAAATACAGAACTATAGAGCCAGAAACTATTGCGAGCGCTATGATTTATATAGCGATAAACGGTTGTGATAAGAATAGAATAGAAAGTGATGAGTTGAAGAAAATTGCCGATAGGCATG
>TARA_R110000751_G_scaffold265836_1_pt1 | contig 64568 bp, 53 predicted proteins | sample TARA_R110000751 | Tara Oceans TARA_R110000751 (sample SAMEA4398001) | marine metagenome | biome: Polar Biome; feature: [MES] marine water layer (ENVO:01000295) within the mesopelagic zone...; material: water (ENVO:00002006), including particulate matter (ENVO:01000060) such... | reverse complement strand
ATATTCACAGGCAAGTTAAGTGTCTACGAAACTGGGGGAAGATCAGTGTCATCGTTAAATACAAATAAGGGGCCGCCAAAACCCAGTGGATCAGCATCAACAATGTTGGCTGCGGAAGGATTTAAACCATTGGCTATTTCAACGTAGTTTTGCGAGTAGTCCATGGACTTTTCTTCGTTAGCCCAGCGTAAGCCACCAATGACAGTCCATTGGTCATTCAAGTCATATTCTACTTGGGCGAAGACCGAATAGGTTTCGGTCGTGGTATCAAAGGGTGTCCAAATCGTGACAGGGCCCCCTGTTACGGGTCCCGTTCCTGCACCCGGGCCAGCCAATTGATCTACAAAGCCGCGTACTTGGCCACCATTTGCAAAGGTACCGTCAATGTCGAGATAATATAGACCCGTCACCCAACGGGTGTTGTCACTTTGCCCGTTCAAACGTAACTCTTGTGAAAACTGATCCACGTCGGATTGCAGAAAAAAGTTGTAGTAGTCTAAAGGGGAAGCATCAGAATCTTCGATATAATCTTTTTCTAGGCTCCAAACATCTGTGATGGCGGTGAACAGAATGTCACCAAAATCCCATTGCAGATTACTGGTGATGCCCTGACTTTCCACTTTGTTAAAGCCGATTTTATCGTAAGAGCCCGTGTATACCCCGTTATCTGGCTCTTGGTAGCCTGAAGTGGTCAAGTTTGGCCCATCGAAGTGCTCACCTAACCCAGTAGCAGGATTGACTCTGGCACTGGTGTGCTCGAAAAATCCACTGTCTATGTCTTGCTCACCACTTCTGGCGCTGATCAACCATTCGATGTCGTCGGTGACTTCAAGTAAAAATTGCAAGCGTGCAGCCCAATCGTCACCGTTGTTAAGATCTTTGCCTAGGGTGTTGTTGATATAGGGGTCGTGATTGTTGGTGGTGAATGAGAAGCGGGAGAAAAGGGTGTCGGTGAGTGCGCCGCCTACGGCACCTTCGGTGAGGACTTGGTTGTAGCTACCTAATGTGAGCTTACCGTATCCCTCGAAGGTATCTGTGGGCTTGCGTGATATGTAATGAACCAAGCCCCCCGTCGCATTTCTGCCAAATAAGGTGCCTTGAGGGCCTTTTAATATTTCCACTCGTTCGATATCGAACAATTGAAACCCTGCCCCAGAAGAGGCGCTAATGTAGGCTTCATCTAAATAAACGGCCACCGGAGATTCCTGATGATCACCTGAAAAATCATTCTGTGCTACGCCTCGAATATTGATGTAAAACGCAGATGGGCCATTGGGTTGAATAGCCGTTACGCCGGGTGCCATCGCAGTGACTTCTTGGGCGTTGTCATAACCCAAAGCGTCAATTTGCTCGCCACTAAAAGCGGTGATCGAAATCCCTACTTCCTGAACGCTTTGTGTGCGCTTTTGTGCGGTCACTTCAATGACCTCTAATACGTCAGCATATGCACCGACGCTTGCGAGGCCAAGCATGACCGCGGTCGATATTGTTGAGTAGCTCAGTGTTTTCATTGTGTCTCCTAGGTGCGAATCCAGTTGTGTTTAATTATTTTTTTTATACTCTTGTATTCGGGCAACCAGCGCTTTACGCGTGTCGCCCAATTCGCTACGTAGAACGTACTGTCGTAATCGTTCCACCTCTTTTTCATCGAACTCTTTAAAGTCATCCGGTAGCTGATCCCCACTAAAGGTGCGTAGCATCCAGTTGACGATTTTGGCTAACTCTTTACTTTTTATTGGCGCGGTAGATACCCCTGGCACTTGAATGAGGAACTCTCGCCCGCCTTCGACTGCAGCAAAATAGCCCAGGGCATTGCGCATATCTGGTATCCGTGGATCTCCGCTGCCACGGCCGTCCGCTGTATGACAGCCACTACAAAACAAGGTGTATTTCATTTTGGTTTGCGCGTCATTGGCGTGACTGGTAACAGGCAGCAACATAAACAGGCACAGCGTCAAAACTGATTTCACTGCCTTGAGTCGGGACGTTTTAAGCATGGTTGTTCTCCCGACTAGGGCTCAATCGATGTGCCGAGGATCACTGCCGTTGAGCACACGTATGTTTCACTCGATGCGCCCACGCACCAGTTGGTATCGTTGTTGGTGAATGCTCGGTACATAGGGGTGTCATCTTCGTTGCGGTTACAGAAACAACGACCGCAGGCTGCTTTACCACAACAGTCGTTATACGAAATGATGTAGTGCTTGTTATCGGCTGGATTGAGGCAAGTACCTATCCACGTGATTGGTGACATTTCAGTGCCTGGCGGGCAGGCTGATTGTGAGCCGCCACAGCAAGAACATAAAAACCCGTCGATCCCACAGTAGCGCCAGTATTCACATGTGGTTGGGTCGCCAGGATCTGCCGCATTATCATTCGACTGAGGCGCGACACCAGGGTAGTGCGCCCCAGCTGAGGCTCCGCCTCCGGCCGCTTTAGCAACCGGTAATGCTGGGATCACCGAAACGCCTACTACCGCTTTACCCACATTAGATAAGAAGCTACGTCTTGAGCTGGTGCGAGCAATATTTCGTGTTCTTTTTTCAAAAAATTTATCAAACCATTTCATAGTGAATACTCTCGTTAAGCCTGTTTATAAAGGGTGCGTTCGGGGTTGCTTTGCTTTTCAAGAAACTCTTGAATCGACGCGACATTTAAGTCTTGGGCATTGAGTAGGCTTTCGATGTGCTCTCTGGAATTGACCAACCCCATTGACGAAATAATGCCGCTTTTGTTGATTAGCGTGGCGTAAGGTAAGCGGCTGACACCATACTTTTTGCCTACTTCTTCAGACAATACATAAGGGAAGCTCTGTAACTTTTTCTCTTTGATAAAGGCTTGATGATCTGGGCCTTCGCCGTCGCTGACCAGTACCACGTCTAAATGAGAACGCTCAGCGTGGGACAACGAAGTGATAACAGGCAGGTACTCTTTGCACACAGGGCAGTCTGGCGATAAGAAGAACAGCAAAGTGTTTTTCAGGGCAGGTTTACCTAGGTTTAACTTTTGCTTGCTCAGGGTTTTGACTGAAATTTCTGGTGCTTTATCACCGGCCTTCAATTGTTGATTCATTGCCAAGGCACCAGCGGGAGCTATACGTTCATACAACACGCCGACCTGACGGGCCAAGGCGTAAACGACTACGCCAAGCGCGATAACCAGTACCCATAAAAGGGCGAAAGTGAATAGGAATAAATTTGACATAGTAGTTACCTCTTAAGGGCGTTGATGTGGGATTGATTACGAATTAACTGATGTGCAATCACACCGACCAGTAACACGACAGCGCCAAACAACAAGCTGATGAGTACATCTGAGGTGTGGGTGAGTGCGCCAGCTTGTAGGCTTAGCGCGGCAGTAAGGTGCAGCAATAAAATGCCAGCGTTGCGCCATAAAAGACTGGCGCTCAGGCCTTGTTCTTGGCTACCGAATAAACAACCACAGTCGAGGTCTCGATTACCGCTGACAATATTGAGTCCAATAAGGGCGGTATATGCCGTTAACAAAAGACCGGCAAGTGCTAACGCAAGCAGTTGATAGCCTGAGAGTAACAGCAAGATCGCCGCTACCACTTCGGCTAAAATTACGCCTGCTACCAATAGCTCAGGTTTGATGGGTATGACCCATTTGTATTGACCTAAGGTGTGGGTAAAGCGTTGTACATCAGCCAGTTTGTGTCCTGCACTGGCCAGCCAAAATACACTGAGTAAACCGAGTAATAGGTTGATTAACATGGGCTTTACTCCACTGCCGTTAGCGTGAAGGGATTGGCATTCGTGCCGCCGATGGAAAGCGTGCGCAGCAAATCAGCACTTTTTGGCTCGTATACGTCAATCATCATGTCAGCGTTGGTGACCGCCAGAAGGGGTTTTTCACTTTTGGTTACCTCAAGTGATATGCCGTGCGTTTCAAGGGGGATTTCTTGGATTTTTTTATGTTGCTTGGTGTCATAGACCCAGACTTGGGTACCGCCATCTTTATGGCTGCCATTCACGCCGTCTTTGTGCATTAATATGAACACGCGCCCGTCAGGGTGACCGGAAATAATTTGCCAGCCGCCGGGCCGCCAATTTTGTTGACGTTCACTGGCAGTTAACAGATCCCACTTTTCCAGTGGCTTAGCGACTGAACCCGCTAAATCCACAGGTTGCATGTAACCATGGAAAGTGGGGAAGTAACCGACATCATTGATGCGCGCATATTTCTCAAATAAAGGGTCTTCGTCGACGTTAAAAAACGACGCCACGCGGGTTTCCTCACTGACTTTGCCTTGTTCGTCAATTTGTATGCTGAGCATTGCGCCGTCAGCACATAGGGTACTGAATCCACGTTTACCGGAAGGGTAAATCAGGCTGCAACCGGGAATGTCCACGTCGTTAAGGACGGCATGCTCAACCATGTCTATGACAGACACAGAGGTGGCTGGGGTAAAATTAAATACCAACAAGTACTTGTCGTTATCAATCAGTTGGGTGGCATTTTTTTCAGATACGGTTTGCGCGCGTTTTTTATGGGGTAATTCAATTTCATCGGTGACCGATAACGTGGCGTTGTCCCATATTGAGAGTACGTCAGTACGGGTGCCTCGAGTGCCTCGAGAGTAATATGTTTCAGCGCTATAAAGCTCATTTCGCTGGGTTGACGGGATGAAAGAACCAAAAAATCCAGTACTGACCTGACCCTTGTAATTGTGACTGTTACTGGCGATATCCAGAATAATCACCTTGCCTTCTGTCATGCCCCAAAAATTCATGTCTTGCACATATAACCAGGAATCCGCATGTGCCTTTGGCAAAGTCAGCACATTCGGCACTGTGTCGTTTGGCAATTCGGCATGGCCTACTGAACAGAAGAGTAGCGAGGAGAAGAGTAATATTTTTTTGCTAACCATTTTGATGATCCTAGTAATTGACATGTCAGTGGCTAAATCTAAATGATTTAGAAGTGAGCAATTAATGCACTAAATAGTACGTACGTACTAAATTAGTACATTTGTACAAATTAACCAAGAATTTTTTACAACTTTTTTACAACGGAAGGTTTTTTGAGCGCTCATTCAAGCTTATTCAGGACTTGCTGCGGGATCTGATATAATCATGCGCAACGGAAAGGTAAGCACATTGAATGGCGCACCAGCATTAAGGCAATCAATTGAATAAAATGAGAAATATTAGAAAAGGAACCGGTGAGTCTCGTCGGGGTAAAGAGACCATTTTATTAATATTGAACTCTGCAAAAACGATATTAATTGAGCAAGGTTACAGTAAGTTATCTATGCGCAAGGTCGCAGTAGGCGCAGAAATTAGTGTGGGTAACTTACAATATTATTATCCAAGTAAGAATGATCTGCTTAAAGATTTACTCGATCACAGCATTGACGAATTTATGAATGAATTCGAACGGCTGAGAGTAGGGGTGAATAATGATCCTGAGTTGCATCTTAGGTCGATTATTAATTTTATCGTGCTCGATTTAGGTAACCCAACAACGACCACGTTTTATCCTGAGCTGTGGGCGCTAGCGAATCACGACGAATATGCCGACAAATTAATGGATCAAATTTATGCTCGGGTCCGTTTACCACTTGAAGATTGCATTACCCGTATTAACCCTAAGTTAAGTGTTGAACAGGTAAAAAAGGTCGCCTTGTTTATCTCTGCATCAATGGAAGGTATGACCATGTTTGTGGGGAACGGTAAGGTGTGGAATGACTCTATTAAGCAGATGGCAAATATCGCTATTATGAGTTTTCTGCAAATGGTCAAGAAAATCACCCCTGAAGATATTGATAAAGTGCTTTAGCACTTATACTGCACCGCTAATCAACGTTTAAATTTAGTTTCCAAAATAACCGACGAATTAGTCCGCTCGACGCCCTCAAGATTCCCGATGTTATCTAGGATTTGGCTGAGCTGTTCTAGTGATTCTGCTTGAACGATGGCAATCAAGTCATACTCACCGCTAATCGCATACAGCTCGCTTACTTCACTGACTTGGCGAAGTTCGGCGTTGGTTTTCGCGGTTAATTTTTGCTTCACTTTTATTGAAACGTGTGACGACACTAAATTGTCTTGATATTCGCTGCCATACTGCACCGCATAGCCTTTTATGACACCGGACTCTTCGAGTTTGGTCATTCTATTTTGCACCGTCGAGCGGGATAAATTCAGCACCCGGGCCAAGTCCGAAATACTGGCTCGAGCATTGGAGCGCAAGATAGAAAGCAGCTGCTGTTCTTGTTTATTTATCATTTTGATACTTATTTTGGTTATATTGGCAAATTGCACTGACATTTTAACCATAATGCTACTGCAATTTTAGTCTGTTTACCCTGATAATATTGCTTTACTGACACTTTGTGTAAAGGCAAAGTAATTCATTTGCAAAACTTATCAGGAGCACCCAGATGCAAGTAACCCGAGAATTATTCGATGACGTGATGGTCCCCAATTATGCGCCTTCAGCGATCATTCCCGTGCGCGGCCAAGGTTCTCGAGTATGGGATCAAAACGATAAAGAATATATCGACTTTGCGGGTGGCATTGCGGTCAACTGTTTGGGTCATTGCCATCCTGCCTTAGTGCAGGCGTTAACGGAGCAGGGCCAAAAACTGTGGCACTTGTCGAATGTGATGACTAACGAGCCAGCCTTGCGCCTAGCTAAAAAACTCACAGACCTGACTTTTGCTGACAAAGTGTACTTTGCAAACTCAGGTGCTGAGGCAAACGAAGCGGCATTGAAATTAGCCCGCCGCTGGGCGTTAGATGTTCACGGCCAACATAAATCGCAAATCATCTCATTCAGTAAGAGTTTTCACGGCCGCACATTTTTTACTGTCACTGTCGGTGGACAAGCCGCTTACAGCGATGGCTTCGGCCCTAAACCAGGTGATATTGCGCATGCTAATTATAATGATTTAGCCAGCGTAGAAGCCTTGATTTCAAATAACACCTGCGCTGTGATGCTAGAGCCCTTGCAGGGTGAAGGCGGGATAATTTCCCCTGACCCTGATTTTATCAAAGGTGTACGTGCGCTTTGCGACAAGCACAATGCGTTAATGATTTTTGATGAAGTGCAAACCGGAGTCGGCAGAACTGGCGCTATGTATGCCTACCAAGATTTAGGTGTAACACCAGATATTCTGACCTCTGCTAAAGCACTCGGTGGTGGTTTCCCCATCGGTGCCATGTTAACCACCACTGAAATTGCGAAACATCTTAAAGTGGGTACCCATGGTTCTACTTATGGCGGCAACCCATTGGCGTGTGCAGTTGCTGAAGCGGTAATAGATGTTGTTAGCCACAACGACGTACTTGCTGGGGTGATGGAGCGTGAGCAATTGCTCCGTGACGGTTTGGTACGTATCAATGAAAAATATAATGTCTTTGCTGAAATTCGAGGCAAAGGCTTGTTGCTGGGTGCTGCATTGAATGACACGTATAAAGGCCAAGCAAAGGCCATCTTAATCGCTGCCGCTGAACACGGTTTGATGTGCCTGATTGCAGGCGCTGATGTGGTGCGCTTTACCCCTTCACTGGTGATCCCCATTGCCGATATTGAGCAAGGTTTAGCGCGTTTTGAGCAAGCTGTAGCGCAAGTGGTTAAGGGCTAGGTAACATGTTGGTAATTCGCCCGATTTGTGCTGATGATTTTACTGCGTTGAAGCAGATTGCACTGGAATCTGGCCATGGTTTTACGTCGTTGCCTGATAACGATGAGTTGCTACTGAGTAAAATAGCACGAGCTGAAAAGAGTTTTGCTCAGGCGGTGACGTCAGCGGGTCAGCAGAGCTATCTTTTTGTACTGGAAGATACGCAAAGCAAAGACATTATTGGGGTGACAGGCATCGAAGCTGCGGTGGGACTCAGCGCACCATTTTACCATTATCATATCGCGAGCCATGTGCATTACTCGCCTCGTTTAGGGGTCAAAAAAGTCGTTGAAACGCTTAACTTATGTAATGACTACACCGGGGCATCAGAAGTATGCACCTTGTTCGTCAGGGAAAAATACCGTCGTGGTTTTGCTGGGCAATTATTGTCCCGGGTGCGGTATCTTTTCATGGCTAACCATCCAGAGCGATTCGCTGATTTGGTGATTGCCGAAATGCGCGGGGTATCCGATGAAAATGGACATTCGCCATTTTGGGCTTGGTTAGAATCACACTTTTTTGGGATTGATTTCCCCACCGCTGACTATTTAGTTGGCATAGGCGACAAATCGTTTATTGCGGAGTTGATGCCAAAACATCCAGTGTACGTAGCATTATTGAGCCCAGAGGCCCAGAGCGTAATAGGCCAAGTACATGAAAAAACCGCCCCAGCTTTACGTTTACTGCACAAAGAAGGATTTTTCCACCATGGATACGTGGACTTGTTTGATGCAGGCCCTACGGTGGAGGTTGCATTAAAAAATATACGCACTGTGCGGCAAAGCGCGCTGGCGACAGTGGTTATCAGCGACACGATAAAGCCATCATTATGTGCTGAGTTCAAGGAGCAAAATTATATGTTGTGCAATACTGACGTGGGTCAATTTCGCGCCACGATAACGCCCGTTGTGCAATATAAACCAGCAACAAACGAATTATATATACCAGCAGATATGGCTGATGCACTGGGGTTATTCAGTGGTGGCGATGTTCGCTTCATAGCAGTGTAAAACACAAGGGCGAGCCTTGTATTTGAACTACATTATATTGAAAGAAAAGGTTTTTATTTATGCATACTAACGTAAATACTCTGTTTGAAAAATTATGGGAAAACTACTTGGCTGTTACGCCTTCCGCGGTCACTGTACACGAGTTGTTTGGCCAAACCCAAGGCCAAGAAGTGATCAATGATCACATCGCACTGCGCACGTTTAACTTGCCAAAAATAGGTTTAAACGACTTGGCGGGTCATTTTGAAGCGCTGGGTTATGAAGCTTGTGGTGAATATCACTTTGTAGCGAAAAAGCTCTATGCTAAACACTTCGAGCATCCGCAGTATCCTGATTTGCCAAAAGTATTTATCTCAGAATTGCTGCTTGAGCAATGCAGTGAGTCATTGCAGAAAACGATTCGAGGTTTAGTTGCAAACATGGATACAGACGCAGTGACCCAGGACAACTTCTTGTATTCAGGTCGCCACTGGGATATCGATTACCCTACTTATCAACAACTATTGCAAGAGTCTGAATTTGCGGCCTGGGTTGCTGCTTGGGGTTATCGTGCTAATCATTTTACGGTGAGCAATAATCATTTAAGTGAGTTCGATTCAATTGAGCAGATCAATCAAGCTGTGAAAGACGCAGGTTTGTCATTGAATACCTCAGGTGGTGAAATAAAAGGTTCAGTGGACGTCATGTTAGAGCAATCTTCGACCTTGGCTGATAAACATCCTCTTGCCTTTAGCGACGGTGAACGGGCTATTCCCAGCTGTTTCTATGAGTTTGCTAAGCGCTACCCTAAAGCGGATGGCGCCTTGTTTACTGGTTTTGTGGCTGAATCAGCGGATAAAATATTCGAAAGCACCAACGCTCGGTAATCGACTTGGGTTTTTTTATTACCGTATATAGGGCCGTTGAGGCCCTTTTTTTTAGCCGATTGTCTAATTGTTTATGATTCGCAATGTCGTTATTGTCTCCTATACTGAAGCAAATTCAGACGTCTAAAACGTCAAGTTAACTTATTGGTATCGCTAATAAATCGTGATTAATTCAGGGGTTTATATTGCTGGTGCTTTAATCTAAAGTTTGCTGTAATGGCAAGGTAATGTAACAAGATATGAATTAAAAAATGCGAATTAGCTGGCGCGACTTTATTAAGCAGTATTTTAGTAAGCCATCAAAATTTCATTCCATTGGAATTGAGCTAGGTGATACTGAATTGCACCTCAATGTTATCCAGAAAAACGCGGGTTCATTTCAATGGGTCAAGCAACACAGCATGCCTATGCAGGACTGGGGTAAGCATTTAAACGTCTATGTTGAGCGGAACAAATTGGCTCGCACACCTTGCCATATCGTATTGGGTTTGAACAAATACCAGCTTTTTCAGATCGACAAACCTGATGTTGAAGAGCAAGAAGTCGCCCAAGCGTTAAAATGGCAGGTGAAAGAACAACTAACCAGTTCTGATGAGCATATATTTGATTATTATGACCATCCGGGTGTGATTGGTGGTAAAGAGAAAGTCAATGTGGTTGCCATCAGTCGGTCTCAGGTTATCAGTATTATCAAAGGCATTACTCAAGCCGAGTTAAAACTCAGTACCATTAGCATTGAAGAACTGGCCACCAGTGAGCTACTACCCAAAAGTGACGATGCAATTTTGACGCTATTTCAAGAGAAAGGCGGGCAAATTAATTTGAATATCGTCAAGCAGGGAAAGTTGTTTTTCTCCCGTCGTTTAAAAGGTTATGAAAACCTTGCGAGTTTTTCATTAGCAGAATTTCAGATGGGCATGGGCGATACCTTGAGTGTGGAAATTCAACGCTCCATGGATTATTTCGAAAGTCAGCTACGCCAAGCACCCGTGCGCAGCATAGTGGTGCATCTCAACTCCCCAATACAAGAGCAACTGGCAGACTTAATTAAAGAGTTAACTTTTATGCCGGTGAGCGTAATGGATTTGCCCCTGACTCCGCCAGAAAATCTACAAAATATTAGTTTGGCGAGCCTAGGTGCAGCTTTAGCAGATGTGGAACTGAAGAATGAGGCTGCTCAATGAAGTCTCGTATTAACCTCTATTTACCTGAATTACAGCCCAAGCTAGAAGTACTGACGTTATCCTTTGTATTGGCTATTTGGTTGCTTACATTGACCATCTTTGGTGTTACTTACTATGTGAACGATAGCCATAATCAGCAGGTGCAACAGGAATTAACCTTGCTGCAAGTACAAAAGTCACAGCTGGAAGATAAACTCATAGTGCTCAATGAATCCCTCACTAATCGCACGAAAGATCCAAAGCTGCTTGCCGCGATTGAGAACAAGCAACTTGATGTTGGCTTGAAGCAACGTGTTATAGCTGAGTTATCTGGCCAGGAGCAGTTTAAATCGAATGGTTTCGCCGGCCTGATGAAAGGGTTAGCCCAGCATCACCAAGATGGATTATGGTTAACGCGTATTCACCTCAACGAGCAACAAGTCATGCTTGAGGGCGGTGCTATTGACTCATCACTTATTCCGAAATGGGTGAGTAGCTTGAGCTTGACTGATCGCTTCAAAGGACAGGAGTTTTCTACCACCAGACTGTATCGTGATAAAGACCAGCAGCTACAGTTTACGTTGGATACCAAGAGCACAATTGAACCACAAGGAAACCCACAGCCATGAGCAAAGGGCTAAAGGAGAGATACAATACGCTTTTTGTGCAGTTTCTTAAAATCACCCAACGTGAAAAATTGCTGATCCTCTTCAGTGGCGTGGTGGTGATTATTATGTTGGCTTACCTGCTTTACATTGAACCCATGAGTGAGAAAATAACCCGCGACGAGCAAAATATTTCAGCTCAGAAAAATCAGATCCGCAGCATCCAAGCCCAATTAGAAGTCAGTGAATACGCGTTGCGTAACGATCCCAATCAACAATTGGCAGCATCTTTAGCTAAGCTAACTCAACGAAGCCAAGATTTAGACATGCATCTGCAGCAAGAGACGGTCAATTTGGTACCGCCTACGCAAATGCCTATGTTGTTAGAGAAGGTACTGGCGGATAGCCAAGGGGTAACCTTGGTGAGTATGCAATCCATTCCGCCTACCCCTGTGTTAAGCCCTGGCGCTAAAGGGACTGAAAGCGAGGCTGATGTAGAAAATGATATTAATTTATATCGACATGGGCTGATGCTATCTGTGCAAGGTAGCTATTTCGATATTCAAAACTATCTGGCTAAAATTGAAGGTTTGAAATGGCAGTTTTACTGGAAGCGCTTTAACTATGTGGTAGCGGATTATCCAAATGCATTGGTTGAGGTTGAACTCTATACCCTAAGCACCAGCAAAGCGTTTATAGGCGTGTAATATGAAACTGAATATTGTGGTCACGTTGGCACCTATGCTAACTGCGCTGTTATTAAGCTCTGTGGTCATAGCACAGAGCTTGGTCGATCCGACCCGCCCTTTTAATAATAACTCGAGTGCTTCAGCTAAGGCAGAACAGGTCGATACCCTAGTGCTGAACGCAATCTTTATTAACGGCGTAAATAGACACGCTATTATCAATGGTGTGACGGTGAAAGAAGGGCAGGACGTGGCAGGAAAAACACTCATATCAATCAGCAAAAATCGAGTTGTATTGCGCGGCGCCAAAGGCCCGCAAGAACTTTTTGTCAACCACTCTCAATTTATAAAAGATGCACATGATGGATTTTAAGCGTATTACTTTAGCCAGTCTTTTGCTGGTGTTGGTCGCCTGTCAGTCGAAACATGATACTCAGCATTATGAAAAGTCCTTGGATGATGCTATTGCCGATACGAAGCAGCCGGTTAGCCCCAAAAAACTAGGTGTACCGGCGCTACCTGATGCGGTTCATCAAACCTTGATGCCAAAATCTGAGCAGGCCGATAAAGCCCTTTTTGGTGAGCCAAAATACGATATTAATGCCCAGCAGATCGATGCCGTTAGCTTTTTCGCCGGGATCGTAGAAGACACGCCTTTTAGTGTAGCGATTCACCCTTCGGTTTCAGGCATGATTACCTTGAACTTAAAGCAAGTCACACTGGAGCAAATCTTTGACATAGTGACTGAAATTTACGGTTACGATGTACAGCGTAGACAGAACATTTACCGCATTTATCCATCGGGTATGCGCACGGAGACCTTCGCGGTTAACTATTTATTGATGAAGCGTGATGGCGCTACTCAAACGAGTATTACCTCTGGTGGTGTTTCTCAGTCTCAGGGTAGCAGCAGCCAAAGTAACGCGCAAAACAATTTCAGCGGTAATTCGTCATCAAGCGGTGGTAATTCCAATAGCTTGAATTCTGGTAGCAATGGTAATGGCACCAGTATTTCAACCAGTACCGAAACCGATTTTTGGAAAGATCTATTGGCTTCGTTACAAGTCATGGTAGGTGCTGAGGACGGACGCAGCGTGATGGTTATGCCCCAAGCCGGGCTGGTTACTGTCAGAGCTATGCCGAATGAAATTCGCTCTGTGAAAGAGTTTTTGGCTATTTCAGAGGAGCATGTACAGCGTCAGGTGATCTTAGAAGCGCGTATTCTTGAGGTGTCGTTAAGCGACGGTTATCAACAGGGTATTAATTGGACTGAAGTGCTGGCAAACAGTGGCAGTACCGATTTTCAATTTTCGTCCACAGCGGGCAACTTAGGTGATGCAATCTCGGCATCACTGGGCGGTATCACTAGCTTGTCTTTTATTAATAAAGATTTTAGTGGTGTCCTTAATTTGCTGCAAACTCAGGGTAATGTGCAAGTGTTGTCTAGCCCTAGGGTAACGGCAATAAACAACCAAAAAGCGGTGATTAAAGTAGGTGATGATGAATATTTTGTCACCGACGTATCAAGTCAAAGCACAGTGACCGCCGCGACCAGTTCGACCACACCCAACATTGAACTCACGCCGTTTTTCTCGGGTATCGCCCTTGATGTGACACCACAAATAGATGCCCAAGGTGGTGTGTTATTGCATGTTCACCCTTCAGTGATTGAAACTGAAGAGCAAGAAAAAGTAGTAACCTTAAATGAAGAACAGTTTGTATTGCCCCTAGCCGCGAGCAATATTCGTGAATCTGACACCATCATTCATGCTCGCTCCGGTGAAATCGTGGTGATTGGCGGCTTAATGCAATCAATCATCTCTGAAACGGAATCTAAAACTCCTTTATTGGGTGATATCCCCTTTTTGGGCAATTTATTCAAAAATCGCCAGGAAACGGAAACCAAAAAAGAATTGGTTATTTTGCTAAGACCAACCGTGGTTGGAGCTGATACTTGGCGCCAGCAATTGATCCGCAGCCGTAATCAAATGGCTGACTGGCTACACGTGGAATAACGCAATGTATTTATACCACTACGGTATAAAGGAGCTGCCTTTTACCCTTACCCCGAATACTAGCTACTTCTTTGGCTTGCCTAGCCATAAAGAAGCTATAGCTGTATTGCTGACTGCTATTAAAACTGGCGAGGGGTTTATAAAGGTCACAGGTGAGGTCGGTACGGGTAAAACCCTGATCTGCCGAAAGCTGCTCAATGAATTACCCGCACCTTTTGTCGCGGCTTATATTCCCAACCCGTACTTAACGCCGAGTGAGTTGCGTCGTTCCGTCGCCGCCGAGCTTAACGTGACGTTAAGCAGCAATGCCGATCAGCAAGAATTTACCCAGCGCATTCAGCAGCGCCTCATTGAAATTAATCAGCAGAATCGTGGTGTGGTGTTGATCATCGATGAAGCCCAAGCCTTACCCGTCGAAAGTATTGAAGCACTGCGCCTGATCACGAATTTAGAGACTGAATCTCGCAAGCTATTGCAAGTCGTGCTGTTTGGTCAACCAGAGTTAGACGATAAACTCGCATTACCTGAACTTCGTCAGCTTAAACAACGGGTTACTTTCTCTTATGCCCTGAAGTTAATGAACGCAGATCAGCTATTTCAATACGTGCGTCATCGCATGTCCGTTGCTGGGTATCGTGGCGGCGATATTTTTTCTCGTCGTGGGTGTAAATTATTATTTAAGGCCAGTAAAGGCACCCCACGCATAGTCAATGTGTTATGTCACAAAGCGTTGATGTTGGCTTACGGCGAGGGCAAGCAACAAGTGGAAATAAATCATATTAAATTGGCCATTAAGGATACTGAAGCGGCATATAAAAGCCAGATCAGTGCTCGACGAATTTTCTTTAGCCTAATTGTGGTAAGTGCAGTGTTATTGTCTGCCTATCTTGCATATCAGAGGTTTGCACTATGAGTGTGGTGAACAAAATGCTGCAAGATCTTGAAGCCAGGCAAGATTCGCCAGAGGTGGGAAGCGCTGATTATCAGCCGCCAAAGCGTAATATGACAAAACTGCTCTGGTTAGCTGTGCTTTTGGTTATTGTTTTATTCGTCGCTGGTGGTGGTTATTATTGGTCTGTTGTGGTCGCCAGTCGCACAAATCAAAGTGGCTCACAACAGATGGAAAGTGGTGCCTTAGGCGATATAGCGGCTCCTGAATCAACGACAGCAAATCAGCCTGAATTGGCTGACGCAGTCGAGCAAAAAATGCGCTGGATTGAAGCGCCAAACACTGAATTAAAAAATGCCGCAAACGGACGGGAAATAGCCACTGCCCAGAGCGATACAGAGGTCACGATTGCGGTGGATGTTGCGCCATTAAGCTCAGGAACTTCAATCGCCACGGCTGAAGTGACACACGCTGGCACAAGCAATATGCCTACAGCGGATAACGGCACTCTAGCTAAGGCGACTTTCAGTAAGCAGACAAATCGCACCGATAATATCCAGGCGGGCTTAAAGCAAAGCATTAATCAAGCACTAAGGGAGGGAAAAACCTTAACGGCCATAGATGGTTTGCAAAAATTGCTCAGTAGCGAACCGGAAAACCTACGGGTTCGCAAAAAACTAGCCGCATTATTATTTGCCGAAAACCGCATGGCAGAAGCACAAGCATTGCTCACGGAAGGCCTAACCGACGCCCCTCAACAACACGACTTACGTTTGATGTTAGCGCGCTTATTTACCCAACAAAACAGCCCCGAAAAAGCCCTGTCATTATTGTTAGAGGTCTCGCCCTCATTGACACTGCACAGTGATATTTATGCCTATCGTGGTGCATTAGCACAGCGCACAGCAAGTTACGCACAGGCGCAACAGGATTATCAAAAGTTGGTCAATGCCGAGCCCGAAAAGGCGAAATGGTGGTTAGGATTAGGCATTGCCCAAGAAAGCCTAGGACAGAACAGTCAAGCGTTAGCGAGCTACCACAAAGCGGATAACGAACAGCAGTTGTCACCTGAAGTGATTACCTTTGTACGTCAAAGGTTGAATGATTTAGTTGGGATAGAATGAAGCCAAAAACAAAAATTCGCTTAGGAGACCTGCTCGTTCAAGAAGGGATCATAAGCGAAGAACAGCTTATGCAAACCTTGTCGGCGCAAAAACAAAGCGGCCGCAAGCTTGGTCATATGTTGATTGAGCTAGGATTTGTATCAGAAAACCAATTGCTTACCTTTCTCTCACAGCATTTAGGTGTCCCTCTGATTGATATCAGCCAATACCAAGTGTCGGTAGAGGCGGTATTATTATTACCTGAAGTGCAAGCGCGGCGCTACCGTGCCTTGGTGCTTGAAGATAAAGGTGACCATCTACTGGTGGCTATGAGCGATCCTGCTGATTTGGCTGCTCTTGATATTTTATCTGGGGTGCTGCCTAAGCGGGTTAAAGTCGCAGTGGTTAGTGATGCCCAGTTATTTCAGGCTTATGACCGTTTCTATCGACGCACCGAAGATATTGCGTCGTTTGCTCAAGAACTGGCAGAAGAATACCAAGATGATGAGGAATTCGATTTCGACACAGGTGTCGACAACGAGCAAGACACTGCCGTCGCACGTTTATTGCAATCGATTTTTGAAGACGCCTTGCAAACCAAAGCATCAGACATCCATATTGAGCCAGACAATGACATGCTGCGCATTCGTTTGCGGGTAGATGGGGTGTTGCAAGAAAACATCATCAAAGAAAAGAATATTGCCTCTGCCTTGGTGTTACGTTTAAAACTGATGTCTGGTTTGGATATTTCTGAGAAACGTCTGCCGCAGGATGGACGCACCAATATGCGTATCAAAGGTCACTCCATCGATGTACGGGTATCCACCATGCCGGTGCAAAATGGTGAATCTGTGGTTATGCGTTTACTTGATCAGTCAGCAGGTGTGCTGTCACTTGATCAAACCGGTATGCCTGGGCCGCTTCTTAAACGTTTTCGAGTCTTACTTAAGCGCCCCCACGGCATGATTTTAGTCACAGGGCCAACTGGGTCAGGTAAAACGACTACCTTGTACGGTGCCTTGAGTGAGCTAAATCAGCCATCAACCAAAATTATTACCGTGGAGGATCCGGTGGAATACCGTTTACCACGGATCAATCAGGTGCAAACTAATAATAAAATTGGCTTAAATTTTTCTAGCATACTGCGTACTACCTTACGTCAAGATCCCGATATCATCATGGTCGGCGAGATGCGCGACCAAGAAACGGCGGAGATAGGCCTGCGGGGCGCATTAACCGGTCACCTCGTTCTATCTACCTTGCATACCAATGATGCTACCAGCAGCGCGGTGCGTTTATTGGATATGGGGGCGCCAGGTTATTTGGTGGCCAGTTCATTACGCGCCGTTATTGCCCAGCGCTTGGTGCGCAAGGTCTGTGAAAGTTGCAGTGAAACTTATACGCCGACACCAGAAGAAACCCTTTGGTTAAAGAATATCGATCCGCAAATATCCAATGTTACCTTTAGACGCGGACGAGGGTGCCAGACGTGCAACAACACAGGATACCGCGGTCGAGTGGGGGTTTTTGAATTATTAGAAATGACAGAAAGCATGATGAATGCCTTGAAACTAAATGATTCCATTCGGTTTGGTCAAGCGGCTCAGTTGAGTCCTGGTTTTGTGCCATTAGCAAAAGTGGCATTAACCTATGCCAAAATGGGTATTACCACAGTAGACGAAGTGTTGAAGTTGATCGAGATGGTCGCCGATGAGCGTAGCGAAGCGCCTGATATCGAGCAAGAAGAATTGTTCGAACAAGCACAAGAAGGTGCTGACAGCATACAAACTCCTGAGCCGGCAGAGTTACCGGTCACAGAGCAAGCTCAACCCACCTCTTCCAGCGATAGCTTTTCCTTTGAACTAGAGCCACGGGATGATAATCCGGGCGGTGGTCATGGCTAATTTTACCTATACCGCCAGAAACGCCAGTGGTGAGCTTACGTCGGGTAGTTTAGAAGCGACGGATGCTTCCAGCGTGGCACAAATATTATTAGGGCGAAAATTCACCCCCATTGATATTAAAGAAGCTAAGGTGAGTGCCGGCAAATCTTTGAATGTTTCGTTTTTTACACCCAACATTCAACTTGAAGATTTAGTGATTTTTTCCCGTCAGATGTTTTCCTTAACCAAATCGGGTATTCCGATTATTCGCTCCGTTAAAGGGTTAGCGGAAACATCTAACAGCGAACGTATGACAATGATCCTAAACGATGTATGCGACCAATTGGAGCGCGGGCGAACTTTGTCTTCAGCCATGCACCGGCATAATAAAGTCTTTGGTCAGTTGTTTGTCAGCATTGTACACGTGGGCGAGAACACGGGTCGGCTAGATGAAGCGTTTTTGCAGCTATCTGATTATATGGAGCGGGAACAAGAAACGCGTAAGCAAATTAAAGCGGCTACCCGTTACCCCACGTTTGTCATACTGGCAGTGGTGGCTGCGTTAGTGATCATGAATATCTATGTGATCCCGGTTTTCGCCAACATGTTCAGTAGTTTTGGCGCAGAGCTACCCTTAATGACGCGTATTTTATTAGCGACCTCAGACTTCTTTATTACTAAATGGCCTCATCTACTGGTCGGCATCGCGCTGGGGATATTCTTGGTGCGGCACTACATCAATACTCCCCGGGGGCGCTTTAAATGGGATAGGGCAAAGCTGCGGTTGCCCATAGTGGGCAGTATTTTTGAACGTACACTACTCAGTCGTTTTGCCCGTAGTTTTTCCATGATGCTGCGCTCAGGAGTGCCCCTTACCTCGGCGTTAAATTTAGTGGCAGACGCGGTCAGTAATGCCTTTATGGCGGATAGAATTTTGCAAATGCGCAAAAACATCGAAAAAGGTGAGAGTCTTTCCCGAGTAGCTGGTTCAAGTAAAATGTTTACCCCTTTGGTGCTGCAGATGATCAGTGTTGGGGAAGAAACGGGCCGGGTAGATGAGTTGCTCGGTGAAGCAGCAGAATTTTACGAACGGGAAGTGGACTACGATCTGAAAAGTCTGACGTCAAAAATTGAACCGATTTTAATTATGATTGTGGCTGCCATGGTACTGGTATTAGCACTGGGTATCTTTACCCCTATGTGGAATATGATGGGGGCGATACAGGGCTAAATTATGCGTAGAAATGAAGCCAGTGACGAACGTGAACGCAGTCTCTTTAGTAATTTAATCGTGGTGGTGGTATTCACCTCGCTTATTTTAGGTTTCATTGTGTATTTTAATGACAGTAGTCCGAGTGTTCGTAAGGTCGCGTTACAGAATTTAGTGCAGCAGTTTAGCAGCAGCACGCTTAATGCCCATTGGCAGTGGCAAAACGAAGGCCGCCCTAGCAGCATACTGCTTATTGAATATGACACGCAGGGCAATGAAACTGGGCGACATCCCTTGGCCATGAGTCATTTAGGCTGGCCAAGATTAGCGCCAACCAGCAAAGGTTGTGGGGTTTTGTGGCGAGATGTGCTGAATACAGAACTCGAGGTAGAAGGATTTAAAATGTATGCCGAATATTATGACGGTGTGCAATTAAGCAATAATGCTCTGGCATCCATTTGTCGATATAGATTATCAACAGGGCCTTATTTTGAGTACAAAGTGTATACGGGACAGGTTTCCAAAATCATACGTTAACCTAATGGGTAAAAAAAGATGATGAAATTAGCTAAATCGCAACGACAAACATATTCAGCGCAACGTTTTCAAGGCCAGCAAGGGTTTACCCTAATCGAATTGGTCATTGTGGTGGTTATTTTAGGTTTGTTAGCCGCTACCGCTTTGCCGCGTTTACTCGATGTGACGGAAGAAGCTGAAGATGCCACCGTCGAGGGCGTCGCGGGCGGTTTCGCTACAGGCGTTGGATTATTGCGCGCCCAGTGGGAAATCGAAGGACGACCCAAGGAGAACTTTGCTACCAACTTAAGTTTTGTGACCATAGATGATATCCGCATTGGGGTTGATAAAGACACGGGTTACCCAACAGGCCAGCTCGATACCGACAGCAGCACCGAGGACACGCAAGTCAGTTTGCTCGACTGCGAAAGCATTTTTAATTTGATCATGCAAAGTGCGCCGACCATCTCATCTGATTGGAATCAACGACCCTTTGAAGATCACCGTTATTTCACCCGTCAAAGTGAAGGTACGGGCTCGGGTGGAAATGACCTTTGTTATTATTATTTAACCCAAACGATAAAAAACGATACCAATGAACCGGTTGACAACACGGCAGGTAATGGCTTTATATACGACCCAAGAATAGGGCAAGTAATTGTTTTTAGTAATAATTAGTCAATAATTTGACACACTACCATTTGCTAATGGCTGAGACCAAAACCAAGTGGTATAACTTTATATAGTGCAAAAATGCGATCCAGCAAATCGGAGTGACAACATGAAACACAGTAAACAACAAAGCGGTTTTACGTTAATTGAATTAATCATCGTTATCGTTATTTTAGGTATTTTGGCGGTGACTGCTGCGCCTAAGTTTCTCGATATTCAAGGTGATGCGAGAGCGTCTGTGGTGCGTGGCATGGAAGGCGCTATGCAGTCTGCGAGTGACATTATCCATGCAAAATCGCTTTTAGAAGGAAACAATGCATCGAATAATGGCGCTATCACGTTGAAAAATACACAAACTGTACAGACTGACTACGGTTATGCACGCCATGACTGGGATTTAGCATGGGATGAAATGCTAGATGCCAATATTACCGTGCTGAATGATACTGCCGCTTGTACGGTTGAGTTTTGTGTTGACGAAAGTTTTGATATCACCTCTGATTTACCTACGGGAGTCACTGTAGACGAAGGTAACACCGCTTTGGTTATTTATCCTAACGGTACTGCTAAGACCGGAGCATGTTACGCTTATTATACATATGCAGAAGGCGCAACCGCTGAAGGTTCTGTACCTGTTATTGGCAGTATCACTAGCGGCTGTTAAGTTGGTGTAATTGGACGACTGTACGTAAAAAACACTAATCTATCTGGTGTTCTGTATCAGCCAAGTCTATTTCTGGAGCAAAGTGAATGAAAACGTTGCGCGGCAAAGACATTTTAATTGTTAACGCTGTGCAACGTGGCTTCACCCTGATTGAACTAATCGTGGTGATATTGATCATTGGTATTCTCGCCGTTTCCGCTGCAAGTCGTTTTGATAGTACCGGCTATGCCGAATATAGTTACCAATCGCGCTTGCTTTCTGCTTTGCGAGCCATGCAACAGCGCGCCATGCAAGATACCCGAGATAATTACTGTTTCCAGATAAACTTTAATATCGTTAGCCCAGCATTTGGCCCTCCAACCCTTAGTTATCGCAATGATACACAGGCTGAACATACCGCGACTTGTGCAACGGCAATCAACTATTCAACACCTGAGTTCTTACGTACAAGTAGTGGCGAAATAGCTGCTGATGGCATAAGCATGATGACGTTAGATACGGGTAACGGTGTATTTAACTACATGCGTTTTGATAGTTTTGGTCGCCCGATAACGAGTGCGGGAAATTGCCAGGCTACCTGCCGTATTACCTTTCAAGGAAGCCAGTCGCCGGCCATCTGTGTGGAAAGTGAAGGGTATATTCATGAATGCTCTTAGACTGAGCAATAGGCTCAAGCCGCATAAAGGTTTCACCTTGATAGAGTTAGTCATTGGCATGCTAGTTTTTGCCATTGCCATGACATTTTTTATCAGCCTAATTGTGCCCCAAGCAACACGCAGTATCGATCCCATATTTCAGGTGCGGGCGACAGAACTAGGGCAGTCGTTGCTGAATGAAATAAGTGGTAAGTCCTTTGATGAGAACTCAAGTCGAAATACTAGTCAACGTTGCGGAGACGTATCCGCACCGACTTGCACATTACCAAGCGCGTTAGGGCCTGACGGGGAAGCCCGCGGTGCATATAACGATGTAGACGATTTCCATGAGCTCGATGAACGTGACGGTAATATTCTTAGCGCTACAGGGGGCGTGATTGGCATCAATGGGGGCAATTTATATCAGGGCTTTCGCGCTACCGTGTCAGTTTTTTATGATGCAGATTTAAACGGTGGAGATGATGGTGTCGTGGGCGTAGCAAAACTGATCACAGTTACCATAACGACCCCAAACAACGAAGACCTTGTATTTTCGACCTACAGGTATAACTACTGATGGTCACAGGTAACGGTTTTCAGACGCACAAAGGCTTTACCCTGGTTGAATTGATCACTGTCATCATTGTGTTAGGTGTGGTGTCTATCGGGGTGACCAGTTTTATTCGCTCTGGGGTGCAGATATTTAATGATGTGAGCGAGCGGGATGAGCTACTCAGTCAAAGTCGTTTTGTACTCGAGCGTTTAAATCGAGAATTACGCAGTGCAGTGCCTAACAGCGCTCGTGTCGCCCAGACTAATGGTGCCCAATGTATCGAATTTGTGCCTACCATGTGGGCAACATATTACACCCGTTTACCTTTAACCCCCTCGACTATTCGCGAAGTGAATATCGTTGAACTAGGCGACCAAAATGGGCAATTTTCATTGGCCAGTGGTGATATGGCGATCGTATATCCTACCGACAGTGCTGACGTATACGATGCGGCGGAACAAAAACGCCGCACTATTCTATCCTGCACGGACAGCGAAGATGGAGACTGTGCAACCAATGATAGCTCTGAACATTTAGCCACATTAACGGTTGATGGTGCCTTTGCGGATGTATCCCCTGCATCACGATTATATATAGTGCGAAATGCAGTGAGCTACTGTGTGCGTGATGGTGGTATTTTCCGGCATCAAACATCGATTGCGCAAGATCAGACAGTGTTTGGGACGGGCGGAACGCTTATGGCCGAAAACATCATTAACAATCTATCGGTTTCTGCTCAACTCCCATTTACCATACAAAACGCCACTTTGAACCGGAATAGTCTAATTCAGATCCTGCTCGCGTTTGAGTTAAATGATGAAACCATTAATCTTAGCAGCGATATTCATGTGCCCAATGTCCCATAAACGTTATTGCGCCAAGCAACATAGTCGCTTTGATAAACAGCGCGGTAGCATGTTGGTCATTGCCTTGTTTATTCTCATCGTGTTGGCCATTTTAGGTGTAGCTATGCTGAAAATGTTGGCTGCTTCTGCGGACAGTGTCGTCAGTGAAGTGTACGGCCAGCGAGCACTAAATGCGGCCCGAAGTGGTGTTGAACGTGCGATTTCTGGTGCATTCCCCCTATCTGGTGTAAGCAGTTGCCCGGCAACTTATAATGTCACATTTACAAATACCCCTGGCCTACTTAACTGCAATTACGCCAGTGCTTGTGACGTCATATCTGTGGACGACAGTGGGGATGTGTACCAGTATTTTCGCTTTACAGCCCAAGGGAGTTGTATCGCGGGTGATACAGTGGTGAGTCGCAATGTGTCTGTGGAGGGGGTTCAGTAATGGAGTACATGGGTATGAAATGCTATCCGTTAATTCAACTTAACTCGGCTAAGCTGCAAAGATGAAAATCTTTTTTCTAAGCTTTATAGGACTTATCAGCTTCATAGTGTCGGGCGTAGCATTGGCGGATACCATGTGTACCGATTTAATCAGTGCTGAGGCCAGAGGCGATTTGACTGACTCCGGAGGAGCACAAAATAACTACAGCAATTTAGAGAACTGTGGCTTTTTAATACGCCCAGATTCTGGGGGTAATATTGTTCTCTCGTTTAGCGATTTCCAGTATGAAAGTGGTTATGACACCTTAACGGTTTATGATGGTTCGGACGCTAGTTCGCCGCAGTTGGGACGCTTTACCGGCAATACATTACCTGATTCAATTACCTCAACATCAGGTGCAATGTTCATTGTGCACAATACAGATCAATCTGTTGTAGGAAGAGGTTTTTCTGCCACTTGGCGGGTGAAAAACGTTAACAGTTGCAGTGCTGAAACCTATACAGTTGCAGATCACTTTCCCCAACAAAGTTACGCAAATAATTCGGGCTCACGAAATTGGACGTCTAACTGGTTGGAATTCGGAGAAAGTGATGGCGTAGCCAGTGGTGTTTTGCGTGTGGCGAATACATTATGCACCAACGCCAATTGCATGCGTTTAGGGATTATTTCCAGTTCGGGCCCAAGCACTTATTCTGGACGCTTCTTATATCGCAGGTTGGACTTATCCGACGCGGTAAGCGCGCAACTCACTTTTAATTACCGTACAGGCTATATAACCGGCAGTTCTACTGTGCGTCTGGGGATTTCCACCAATGGTGGTCGCAGCTGGAATAATTTAGAGAACTACAATATATCTTCTACTCAAACGTCCGCCAACTCTCAAAGCTTCGATATCTCGAGATATATTGGAAGTAATGTAGCCATTGGATTTGAAGTGAGTGGATCTAATTCGGTAACCGGTTTTTACGTGGATGACATGGAAGTGACCGTCACTCAAGAGGAAGTCTGTGACGGCCCCGCAATTGCATTTTACCAATTCGAGCAACCCAGTTGGCCTGGTGATGGCAGCATTACCGATTCTTCATCTTCTGGCTTTGACGGCTCGCCAAAAGGCGATGCATTCCCGCAATATCCTAATGAACAGAAATCGTGTCAGGTGATGAGTGTGCCTAATAACACCCGTTCTGATATTACCTCAGCAATTGATACCACTCTCAGGTTGGATAGAGATATCGGCGAAAAAGGCACAATTTCATTTTGGTATCGCAGCAATGAGCCATGGCAAAGTGGGTCTCGACGTCAGTTATTCGATGCCTCCGAAAATTTAGGGAATAACGGTGATTCTAAATTCTTTTATTTGAGTCTGCGTTCGGGCACTTTGAATTTCGGCTTAGAGGATAGTGTTGACGACGATGGTGTTCTACGTGTTTCAGGTCTTGGGTTTGCCGCAAATGAATGGGTACATGTTGCGGTGAGTTATAATTACCCTTCTGACAATGCTGCTATATACATCAATGGTCAACGTGCCGCCCAAACCAATAGTCTGGGGTTAAATGGTCGTATACCTGCATTTGAGACACTGTATGTGGGAGATAATCGAGGCCGTTATAAAATATTGGAAATGACTGAAAATTCTGCAAATGGTGAATTTGACGATCTGCGAATTTATGATTACAACCAAAGTAGTGATCAAGTTAACACTGACTTAAATGATGTGTCTCCCTGCCAAGTGAGCCCTTACGCAGTTTATGAGTTCGAGCAAGTGGAATTTGAGGGAAACCAAAGCGTGTTGGACAGTACAGATAATGTGCGTCACGCGTCACCAGTGGGAAATGTATCATCTGTGCTCTCAACGGATCAAATCTCCTGTCGCTACGTGGATATTCCGTTTAATCGTTCGGCAAATAGTTACGATGCCATAAACACAGGCATATCACCGGATGATATGGGCTCCGCTGGTACTATTTCATTTTGGTATCGCAGCAACGAAGCTTGGTCTAGCAGTAACAGTCGCCAGCTCTTTGATGCATCAACCAATATTGGTAATTCCAATTCTAAATATTTTTATTTAAGTTTACGCTCGTCTAAGCTTTATTTCGGTCTTGAAGACACCAATGACCGAGATGCTGAGGTAGTGACGTCCGGACTAAACATCGCTGAAAATGTGTGGGCTCATATTGCGGTTAGCTATGACTATGCTGCAAAAACTGCGGTTATCTATGTTAACGGTACAGAAATTGGCCGCTCTAATAGTCTTAATTTAACCAGCAGTATTGCGCAATTTAATACCTTGTATATTGGTGATAATCGTACCAATTATATCGTAACAAACATGACAGGCAACTCAGCGAATGGACAATTTGATAATGTTCGTTTAAATGCTTTTGTACAAAATAGCAGTCAAGTCACCACGGACATGAATCGTTTAAGTACCTGCCAAGCCATCAGTCATTATCAACTGGAACACGACGGTCAGGGATTAACGTGTGAAGCAGAAAGCATTACGATTAAAGCGTGCGCCAATGAAAGCTGCAGTGAGCTGTACACAGAGCAAAGTACACTGGGCTTGTCATCTGGCGGGTGGGATGCGGGCAATCCGCTTGTATTTACTGGCTCTGTAGAAAATACGCCTCTTAGGGTGCTTGATCCCAGTACGTTTAGCTTCAGTAAAACGTCTGCTGAACCTGATGTGCCTTTACGCTGTGTGAACACGGGCTCAGGGGAAGAAGATTGCAATATGACTTTTGTTGATGCGGGTTTTGAGTTTATTGGTGCGGATGCGACGAACAAGTTTTTGCCTGATCAGTTGGCACAGGTGAACTTCAGCGGGGCGAACTTAAGAGCAGTACAAAATACCAATGGCGTGTGCCAAGCTTTGTTGCAAGGGCAACAAGATATTACCTTAGGTGTTAATTGTACTTCACCAGATATTTGCTTAACACCTTTTAGCTCGGTTGATACCAGTGTTAATCCAAGTGGTGAATCAACCGGCAGTGTAAGATTAACTTTTGATGCTGATGGCATCGCTTCTTTGCGTCCTTTTTATTATGCCGATGCTGGGCGCGTTGCTTTGCGGGCAACAGCTGAAATAAATGGGGTAACGATTACCTCAGGTGTGGCAAGTGTCGATATTTTGCCTAGCAACTTGACCTTGTCGGTGGCGCCGGTTTCTCTGATATATACTGATAACGATTTTAGTGTCTACCCCTCATTGAGCGATACTGACGTATACCCTGCAGGCAAAGACTTTACCTTAAACATAACTGCATATGGTGCGTTAGGTGACAACCCATTACCGAATTACCAACCCGGGCAATTACAAATAGCGCTGGAACGTATGCTGCCGTTTGAAGCCGCTGGGGCAGATGGCTTATTAACCTATGGTGCTGGCGCAAACGTACAAAGTCAGTTAACTCAGCAATTCAGTGATGGGGCCAGTTTAGTTTTCGACGGTGGCGAGTATAGCTATCAGGCTAATTACAGTGAGGTAGGTGTTGTGGGCGTGGATGTGCGGGATGTCAATTACCTCGCGGATATCAATAACCCGAACACCAGCACAGTTGCCAGTGGCGGCCCCTTGACCCTAGGTGAGTTCACGCCAGCTTACTTTGAGGCAAGGGTGTTAACTCGCCCTGAGCTCGCTAATCAGTGTGGTGACTTCAGTTATATTGGCCAAGATATTGAATTTCTGCCCACTGCTCAAGTCGAGCTGGTTGCAATGAGTGCGTTAGGCTTTGTGACCAAAAACTACAAAAATGGCTACTGGCGTTACAGCCCTGATACGTTAAACGGTGTAGTTATTTCCGATGAGTCGGTTCATGCAACTGCGAGCCCCGAGGTGACGCGTATCACTTATTATGCGCCTGCCGAAATCACGCCTCCGGTGAACTTTGATGGAATTACCTTAATTGAATTACCTGACGCTAACTTCAAATACCATAAAGTCGATAGTGATTACGCCACTTATCCCTTAGTTGAGCGCTTTGCAGCGACGGTTGATATGCGTCTGCTGGATACTTTTTTAAGTGCTGACAGCAATGTGTGTTATCAAAGTGATTATCCTGTGTCGGGTTGTGAAGCATTTAGCTTAAGTGATGCGACTGGTAGTGACATTACAGGGGCGAATGTTACGGTTCGCCATGGTCGTTTAGCCCTTTCGCCTAATTTCGGCCCTGAAACGGATTTTCTGGTTACACCTGTTACCGCTGAACATTATTTCAATGGCCGTTGGCAACATAATCAAGAAGACCGCTGTACGGTAATCGACTTAACTGAAAGCTCTGGGCAAATAATGCTAACGCCCCAAGGGGATAACGATATAACTGGGCAAATTGATCTGGTAACCAGCAGTGGCACATTAATCGGTGGGGAAATGGCAGGGAATAGCAATTTTGCACTTACCGGCGGAGCCTCAGGGAATGGTCCTGGTATTGCTGGTGCGGTTGAAGTGTCGTTAGACCCAAGTGCAGGTAACCCAGCATGGGCACAATATATGAACTTCGATTGGGATCACGATGGTTTTATCTGCGCTAATGTAACCCAGTGCCCTACGGCAGATGACCTACCTAGGGTATCAGGATCACCGTCAGGCTTAGATGGTCCTTCTTCAATATTGACTTTTGGTTTATATCGGGGCAATGAGCGGATCATTCACTGGCGAGAAGTATTTCATTAATCGAAAAGAATAATTTTTTCGGTGGGGCACTTTCATGAAAAAAAGTGGTCTCAACAGGTTATTATTTTGGTGCGATGAAATGCAGGTTTTTGTTCTTTTTTGGCGACTTGATAAAATTTTGAGTACTAAACCGCGATTAATCTAAGGTTTCTACATTTTTTATTGCGTCAAGTGAGGTGTTTACTTGCCCAAGACGAGGGGCATTGGTAAAGTTAGCGGATTATCTCTCATATCAAACAGGTTGCGATTTTTCAATGTTCAAAAAGCTTCGAGGAATGTTTTCCAACGACTTATCTATTGACCTCGGTACAGCAAATACTCTTATCTATATTAAAGATCAGGGAATTGTATTAAATGAGCCTTCAGTTGTAGCTATTCGACAAGAACGAGCAGGTGGTCCTAAGAGTGTGGCGGCTGTCGGTGGTGAGGCCAAACGGATGTTGGGGCGTACTCCTGGCAACATTAAAGCCATAAGACCCATGAAAGACGGCGTAATTGCTGACTTTTACGTGACCGAAAAAATGCTTCAGCATTTTATTAAACAAGTACACGACAATAACTTTTTACGCCCAAGCCCACGGGTTCTAGTCTGTGTTCCTTGTGGTTCGACGCAAGTTGAACGTCGTGCTATCCGTGAATCGGCACTCGGTGCTGGTGCGCGCGAGGTTTATCTTATTGATGAGCCAATGGCGGCGGCAATTGGTGCAGGTTTACCTGTGTCAGAAGCGACAGGCTCAATGGTGGTCGATATTGGTGGTGGTACCACAGAAGTGGCTATTATTTCACTGAACGGGATCGTTTATTCGTCGTCGGTACGTATCGGCGGTGATAAATTCGATGAAGCCATTATCAGCTATATTCGTCGTAACTTTGGTTCACTGATTGGTGAAGCCACTGCTGAACGCATTAAGCATGAAATTGGTGCTGCTTATCCTGGCGAAGAGGTTAGAGAAATTGAAGTGCGCGGCCGTAATCTGGCTGAAGGTGTACCTCGTGGTTTTACTTTGAACAGCAATGAAATTTTAGAAGCGTTGCAAGAGCCTCTTAGTGGAATTGTTTCTGCGGTCATGGTTGCGCTAGAACAGTCTCCGCCAGAATTAGCGTCCGATATTTCAGAGCGTGGCATGGTATTGACCGGTGGTGGTGCATTGCTTAAAGATTTAGACCGTTTATTGATGGAAGAAACTGGTATTCCTGTCGTGATCGCGGATGATCCTTTGACGTGTGTGGCTCGAGGTGGTGGTAAAGCATTCGAAATGATCGATATACACGGTGGCGATTTATTTAGCTACGAGTAACCCTCAGTAAAGGATACAAAAAGCGGCGTTAGCCGCTTTTACATTTCATATGAACTCGATTTTTCTGCGTGGTCCATCGCTCCAAATTAAACTGGTTTTTGCGTTAGCAATGTCGGCCAGTTTAATCGTGTTTGATCATGTTTATGATGGTTTTGCTACCACTCGGGTATACCTCAATTCTGTGGTCAGCCCAATTCAATACTTAGCTAATTTGCCCAGCGAAATGCTTAACGCCAGTGCCAGTCGTTTGGTATCTCATCAACAACTGGTGGAAGAAAATGCTGAATTACAGCACAACGCCGTTGTGCTTAACGGTAAATTGCAGCGCTATATTCTATTACAAGAAGAAAATGATCGCCTGCGACGCCTGCTGAATACTCCAGTACGAGGTGATATTCGTAAGGAAGTCGCCGAATTAATGGCAGTTGACAACAATCCTTATAGTCACCAGATTGTGATTGACCGGGGTGCCATTCAAGGTGTTTATGAAGGGCAGCCGGTAATCGATGACAAAGGCATTGTCGGGCAAATTATGCAGGTTGGCTCGACCAACAGTCGAGTATTGTTGATTTCCGACGTAACCCACGCTATTCCGGTTCGTGTGGCGCGTAATAATATCCGCATGATTGCCTCTGGTTCTGGTAGTTTGGACGATTTAATCATCCAACACGTGCCCCACAGCGCAGATATTCAAGAAGGCGATCTGCTGCTTTCCTCTGGATTAGGTAACGTTTTTCCTGAAGGGTATCCAGTGGCCAGAATCACCTCAATTGTGCGCGACGAAGGGCGTCCCTTTGCACAGGTTAATGCTGCACCGGTTGCTCAGCTCGACAGGCTTAAATACTTACTCTTATTGTGGCCAAACAACTTAGTGGGGCCAGAGCAGCAAAACTCGGGTTTAGAGCAATGAAATTAAGAAACAATGCCATCGGTCTGAGTATCATAGTGGCTTTGGTGTTACAAATTATGCCTATGCCTAGCATAGTCGAGCAGTACCGACCCGATTGGGTATTTTTAGTGCTGGGCTATTGGGCTCTCGCCTTACCTGAGCGTGTAAACGTGGGCGTGGCATGTTTTGTGGGTTTGATACTTGATATTTTACTGGGCACCAGTATTGGTGTACACAGTTTTGCTATGAGCTTGAGTGTATTTGTGCTCGCCGCCAATTATCAGCGTTTACGCAATTATTCGGTTTGGCAACAAGCCGTAGTGATTGGCATATTATGTGCGCTGTATAATTTAGTGGTGTTTTGGTTAATACATTTGTTAACTGATATCTACTTCATACTCACTTACATGTGGCCCGTTGTTACCTCTATGGTGATTTGGCCTTGGATATTTTGGTTACTACGTCGGGTTCGTCGTCAATTGCATTTGAGTTGAACCCCACCAGACATCAGTTATGCTTATTTTAGCTTCTCAGTCACCCCGCCGAGCTGAGTTACTTAGCCAAATCGGCGTGCCTTTTACCACCTTAAGCGCGGATATTGACGAAACGCTGTTACCTAATGAAACCCCTAGTATTTATGTTCAGCGCTTGGCACAGCAAAAAGCGCAGGCCGGCTGGCACGCTAGTACTCATTTGGCCGCTGAACGATGGGCGTTAGGCGCAGATACAGTGGTGGTTATTCACGAGCAAGTGCTGGGTAAACCTAAAGATTTAAATGATGCTAAGCGCATGCTTAGCATGCTATCGGGTCAGCAACATCAGGTATTCACCGCTGTCTCAATAACGTCAGGTCAACGTTTTGAAAGCATTCTAGTGAAAACGGATGTGACTTTTTGTTCTTTGAGTCCGTCTCAGATAGAAACGTATTGGCAAACCGGCGAGCCCCTTGATAAAGCGGGCAGTTACGCCATTCAGGGTATAGGGGGCAAGTTTGTCACCCACATAAACGGTAGTTATAGTGCCGTAGTCGGGTTACCTTTATATGAAACGAATCAACTACTTTCTCGGATGAGCCAGACCCATGAGTGCTGAACTACTAATTAACGTTACCCCGTCAGAGTCCCGTGTGGCGCTGATAGAAAATGGTATTTTGCAAGAAGTTCACATAGAGCGCCATACCAAGCGTGGCCTAGTGGGCAATATCTACCGAGGAAAAGTCAGTCGCGTCTTGCCAGGCATGCAGGCGGCCTTTGTGGATATCGGCTTAGACAAAGCCGCATTCTTACACGCTTCAGATATCGCCATTCACAGTGAAGTCGAAGATGAGGTGTCATCCAGCCATCTTGAAAAACGTGATATCCGCGAATTAGTCCGAGACGGTCAAAATATCGTAGTGCAGGTGGTAAAAGACCAAATTGGCACCAAAGGCGCACGTTTAACCACAGATATTACTATTCCGTCTCGTTACTTGGTCTTTATGCCCAGTGTTGAACACGTTGGTGTGTCCCAGCGCATCGAAGATGAAGCCGAACGTGAGCGCTTGAAAAGCTTAGTTCAGGAATATTGCAGTGAAAATGGCGGCTTTATTTTACGCACGGCTGCTGAAGGGGTAAAAGCCCAAGAGCTGCGCCAAGATGCAGACTTTTTGCGTCGTTTGTGGGAAAAAATTCGTTCACGTATGAAAAAGAAATCCCATATTTTGTATGAGGATTTGCCCCTAGCTCGCAGGGTCTTACGGGATTTTGTGGGTACTGAACTTGACCGCATTCGCATCGACTCGAAACTGTCGTTTCACGAGCTACAACAATTCACCCGAGAGTATGTGCCAGAGTTACACCGCCTGTTGGAGTACTACCCAGGGGATCGGCCCATCTTCGATTTATACGATGTCGAGAATGAGTCTCAGCGATCGTTAGAGCGACGGGTTGATTTAAAGTCAGGCGGTTACATCATTATTGATCAAACGGAAGCGATGACCACGATTGATATCAATACCGGTGCATTCGTGGGTCATCGTAACCTCGAAGAAACGATCTTTAATACTAATATTGAAGCAACGTCAGCCATCGCTCGGCAGTTAAGATTGCGCAATTTAGGCGGTATGATCTTAATTGATTTTATCGATATGACAGACTCGGATCACCAAAGACGTGTGATCCACAGCCTCGAAAGTGCAACCAGTAAAGATCGGGCTAAAATCAATATCCATGGCTTTACTGCGTTGGGGTTAATTGAGATGACCCGTAAAAGAACACGAGAAAGTTTGGAACATATCTTATGTGGTGAGTGTCCTGTATGTAAGGGGCGTGGTTCGGTGAAAACTGTTGAGACAGTGTGTTTCGAGATCATGCGCGAAATCGTAAGAGTAAATCGAGCCTATGATGCAGATAAATTTGTTGTGTATGCGGCGCCGTCGGTAGTTGAAGCATTATTAGGCGAAGAATCCCATATGTTGGCCGAACTGGAAGTGTTTGTGTCTAAACAAATAAAGGTACATACCGAATTGCTGTACAACCAAGATAAATACGATGTGGTAATGATGTGAAGTCAGGCTCTTTTTATGCCGCTTATATTATTAAAAAACTATGGTCTTGCGCCGCTATTTTGCTGGTGCTGTTGGCCGTGGCGATCAGTGTTGTGCGCTATTCGCTGCCGTATATGGATGGTCAAAAGCATAGCTTAGAACAATGGATTGAAGGCCAGTATGGCGTAGAAATCAATATTGGCAATATCACCGCCCAGTGGAAAGGCGCTGGCCCAGCTATCGTGCTTGAAGATTTACAATTGGTGCAAAATGCCCAGTCTCCACTGAGTTTAGATATCAAAAAAACCATTATCGAGCTGGATTTTTGGGGGTCGGTCCTGGCTCGGCAAATTCGCTCTCAACGCTTTGATTTAAATGGCCTAAACGTCAAGATGGATTTGACCTTAATGCAGCGGGAAGGCAGTGACTTTCCTGTGGTTTCGGCTCTGAAACAACTATTTTTAGAGCAGCTAGAATCGTTTTCTGTCAGTGATAGCCAATTCGAAGTGCTCACAGCCGATGATCAGCAAGTGGTCTTGGTTAATCAATTATTGTGGAGCAACCAAGGTCGACATCACCAAGGGGTCGGCGAACTACAAGTGGAAGAGTTGGCGCGTAATTCTGCTTCATTTACCCTTGATTTACGCGGAGACAAAGACGATCTCAATGGTACCTTTTACGCCAGAGCCCAAGAGGTAGATTTATCACCCTGGATAAACCAATGGCTGACCACCCGATATGACTTGGTGGAAAGTCGCGGTAATTTTGTGGTCTGGGCCAGTATACGGGGTGGAGACATAAATAATGTGCAACTGGATCTCGCCGACAGTCGTTTTGTATGGCAGAACCAGGACGCCGAGATCAAGGCGGCAATTTTAGGCGGGCAACTCAATGCTGAGCCAAGTAAAGACGGCTGGATATTTAATTTGTACGATTTTGCCTTGCAAGCAAATGAGCGCACCTTGACGTCCAATTGGTACGGGGAAATAAATAGCCAAGGTCAGGTACACATTCAAAATGCTGATCGGGTTAACCTGTCGGCTATTATGCCGCTACTACCCTTGGCGCTTGATCCAATGGACTACAACTTATTAAATGATTTGTCGCCCAATGCCACCTTAAATCGATTTAATGTCCAGTTTGATAAAACCAATAGCTACGCTCAAGTCAATGTCAGTCAAATCAACTGGCAACAAAGTGCCCATATTCCAGGGGTCGATAACCTAGAAATGGATCTGAATTGGTTTAATAACCAAGGTCGGGTACAAATTCGTGGGCGCAATTCCCAGTGGAAAGTAGACAACATAGTTGACCGAAATATTGAATTTCAAGCCGTCGATATTGATATGTATATCACGTCTTTAGCGCAAGGCATCGAGATATATGCCCCACAGTTAAAATTGCAAAGTGACTGGCTAAACGTCGATCAGCAGCTGCGTTATGAGAGTGATACGGGCTTTTTAGCGCTGACTGGCACAGTAGGCGGCCTAGACATGGCACAGGTGAATCAATTGTTTCCTGGTGACGCCATGGGCAAAGACACCAAAGCCTACCTGCAACGTGCACTTAAGGCCGGTCAGGTAACCGGTGCTCAAGTCTTGTGGAATGGCGAACTCAGTCAATTTCCTTATCAGAATAACCAAGGGGTTTTCCAAATTACTGTGGGTGTTGAAAACGCCGCCATGGAATTTGCAGCAGACTGGCCATCGCTAACGGAACTTGATATACAGCTGTTATTTGAAAATAAAGGTTTGTTCATGCAAGCCAGCAAAGGCAAATTACTCGACGTGAATTTGTCCGGTTTATCCGCTGCCATACCAGACTTAGATGTGGGCGCAATATTAACCATAGAGGCTAATGGATCAGCAGAGGGCGCCCAAGTCACCCAACTGATGAAACGCAGCAGCCTAGCCGATAGTCTGGGTAAAGTGCTGGACGAAGTGCAAGTTAGCAACGCTCTCAGTGTTGACCTAAACTTAGTGATCCCTCTTACTGGCAAGGATGTGGTGGCCAGTGGCACAGTGCATTTGGCCGACAACCAGATTTATGTGCCTCGGGTGGATATGAATTTAGCGCATGCAAAAGGTAAAGTGACGTTTAAGAATGAAGTGGTGGATGTCAGCGACTTACAAGCGCAACTTTTCGAGCAAAATGTTAATGTCGATTTTACCGGTAGGCAACGTACCGAAGGCTATTTAGCCAATATAGACTTACAGGGTAATTGGCTGGTTAAGCCCTTGGCCCAACGTTTTGTTCCCGGTCTGGCAAGCTATGTCGATGGTATTAGCCCGTGGCAGACGAACGTGAAATTAACCCTGCCCGAGGATGGTTTTAGCTATCGTGCTAGTCTTATTACGGGTCTGCAAGGTATAGGTTCCCAATTACCCGAGCCGTTAAATAAAAGCGTTAATCAGAACAAACCTCTTACGTTAGATGTGTCTGGCGATGAAACCGCCTCTACAGTGAATTTGAGGCTGGGTTCTGAAGTTAAATTTGACGGTGTACTACCCTATGAGACCATGCAGTTTTCCAGGGCCCACTTAGCCATAGGTGAGCCTCTTGATATGGCTATGGGCTTGGGATTCAGTGTATCGCTGGATATGCCCTATGTGAATATTGACCACTGGTATCAAGCTATATCATCACTGCTGCACGATGTGTCTGGTAACGACAAAAAGCCGATTTTAGGTGAGCCTCAGCGGATCTTCCTAAATGCTGATAGTGCGACTGTGGCTTCACAGCAGCTTACCGATATAGAAGCCGTAACTAAAAACACCAGCGATAGTTGGCAGATCAGTCTGAATGCCAAACAGGCGCGGGTGGATGTCTCTGTCTATAAAGATTGGTTAGCCAGAGGGGTCAACATTTCAGCTGATTATTTAGACTTGGCAGGTTGGCAGCAAAGTGATGCTAAGCCCATCGAGTTTACCCCGAATTTGGCAACCTTGCCGCCAGTGGAATTTCTATGTGTACGCTGTCGTTTTGAAAATAAAGACTTAGGCCGCATCGACTTTAAGTTGTCCCGAGCGGCTAACGGTATGCATATTGATTCTCTGCGTTTGAATAACGATCACGGACTATTTTATGCCAGCGGTGATTGGTTAATCGATCAAACCAGCAGCCAAACTAAATTAAGTGGGGAGTTCAGTAGCTCGAACTTTGGTTTGTTTTTGAAAGGGTTCGATTTTGATTCAGGTATCAAAGACTCCAAAGCCTCAGCTAAATTTGATTTGGATTGGCAGCGTGCGCCCTATGAGTTTGATTACGCCAGCTTAAACGGTAATGTTGATTGGCGACTCGGTGATGGTTACCTAACGGAAGTGACAGATAAAGGCTCACGCATTTTCAGTTTGCTTAGTTTAGAGTCTTTGGTGCGTAAGTTGCGCTTGGACTTCCGTGATGTGTTCGCCCAAGGTTTTTTCTATGACAAGATAAAAGGCACCTTTCAAATTGCTCAGGGAACCGTGGATACCCGAGATACAGTGGTCGACGGCGGTGCCGGTGAAATAACCATGCAAGGCTACACCAACCTGAATAGCCGTGAGGTTAACTACAATATTGCATTCGCACCTAAGGTGACCTCTAGTCTGCCGCTAATTGTGGCTTACATGGTCAATCCAGCCACCGCATTGGCTGCCTTAGCACTTGACCAAGTCTTAACTTCGGCCAAGGTCATATCCAATATTAAGTTCTCGCTAACCGGGACCTTAGATGACCCTAAATTGGAAGAGTTAGAGCGCGACAGCAAAGAAATTAGCCTACCGGCTCAAACTGCACCGGCCCAAAATGGAGAACCTAATGTTGGGATTGTGCCGGACCCCGTAGGGCACAATGCAGATATACATTTTCCGCAAGATATTGATCAAGAGCGCATTACGCTGGAGGTATCAGATGGCTAAACTTATAGCATTACAAATGACATCGACACCGGATGTTCAACAAAATCTCGACTTTGTTGAACAGCAACTGGCCAAGTTAGTCATCACCGAAGCAACATTAGTGGTATTGCCAGAGTGTTTTGCTTGTTTCGGTGGTGGTGATAAAGCATTGCTGGCTATCGCTGAGTCATTCGCAGACGGGCCAATTCAAGGGCGCCTGATGCAAATGGCTAAAAAATATGCAGTTTGGTTGGTGGCAGGCAGTATGCCGCTGATCTGTGATATTCCTGATAAATTTACAGCCTCATGTTTATTGATCAATGACACCGGGCAGATAATCAGCGAATACCAAAAAATTCACCTGTTTGACGTGCAGGTAGCTGATAATACTAAAACCTATTGCGAGTCACGCTACACAAAAGCAGGAAACACCTTGGTGAGTGCAGATACACCCTTTGGACGTTTGGGCTTGGCGGTGTGTTATGACGTGCGTTTTCCAGGGTTATTTCAGGCCATGGCAGAGCCCAAAGCGTTAGATGTCATTGCTTTACCTGCGGCATTTACCCAAAAAACCGGTGAAGCTCATTGGCAGGCGTTATTAAAATCCCGGGCAATTGAAAATCAATGCTATTTGGTGGCGGCGGATCAAACCGGTATCCATGCCAATCAGAGACAAACCCATGGTCATTCCTGTATTATTTCACCTTGGGGTGAAACCCTAGCTGAAATACCGCAGTCGGTGGGCATGATACATGCACAGCTAGAACCCACTATACTTGATAGAATTCGCCGGGACATGCCGGTCTATGCCCATAATAAATTCAGGAGTTACCTTGTCTAATCTGGTTGAACAAAACCTGCTTACTGCCTCTAACCTTAACAGAGAAAATCTTGCTTCGGCGCTAGATGCTATTTATCAACACGATAACGATTTCGCCGATCTGTATTTTCAAGCCAGCCAGCACGAAACATGGGTGCTTGAAGATGGCATTATTAAAGATGGCAGCTACAACGTAGAACGCGGTGTTGGCGTGCGTGCGGTAAGCGGTGAGAAAACCGGTTTTGCCTACTCGGATGACATCAACCCTGAGGCTCTGATGCAAGCAGCAAAGGCTTCGCGCAATATCGCCTGTGTTGGCGGTAAGCATAAAGTCAGTGGTCTAAAAAGCATCAAAATAGAGCCAAGGTATCATGCGGATAACCCTATTTTAGCCATGCAAGATGAAGAAAAAATAGCTTTATTGCGTGCTGTCGATAGCTATATTCGTAAACAAGAAAAGGCCCTTAGTCAGGTTGTAGTAAGCATCAGCGGTGTCTATGAAGAAGTGCTTATCGCTGCCACCGACGGCACGTTTTGTACCGATATTCGGCCACTGGTACGTCTGAATTGTTCAGTATTGATGGAAAAAGACGGCCGTCGCGAGCGAGGTAGTTCAGGCGCTGGCGGGCGTTATGCTTATGAATATTTCATGAGCCAAGAAGATAGCCGCCCGCTTTACGAGCAAATAGCCGACGAGGCCATACATATGGCTCGGGTAAACATGCGTGCGGTTGCAGCACCCGCCGGTCAGATGCCAGTGGTATTGGGCAGTGGTTGGCCAGGTGTATTGCTTCATGAAGCCGTAGGTCACGGCCTAGAAGGTGATTTTAATCGCAAAGGCGCGTCGACCTTTAGTGGTCGTATGGGGCAACAGGTTGCGTCACTGGGCTGTACGATTGTTGACGATGGTACGCTGGCGAATCGTCGTGGTTCCATGTCGGTGGATGATGAAGGGACGCCAAGTCAATACAACGTATTGATCAAAGACGGTATTCTCACTGGATACATGCAAGACAAGCTTAACGCGCGCTTGATGGGGGTTAAACCTACGGGCAATGGCCGCCGTGAATCTTATGCGCATTTACCTATGCCGCGAATGACCAACACCTATATGTTAGGTGGGCAGTACGAGCCAGAAGAAATTATTTCCACCATTAAAAATGGTATTTATGCGCCTAACTTTGGTGGCGGTCAAGTGGACATCACCTCAGGTAAGTTTGTGTTTTCCACTTCGGAAGCCTATTTAATTGAGAATGGTAAAGTCACTAAGCCGATTAAAGGTGCAACTCTGATTGGCAACGGTCCTGAAGCTATGCAGAAGGTCTCTATGGTCGGCAATGATCTCGCGTTAGATAAAGGTGTGGGTGTGTGCGGTAAAGATGGACAAAGCATCCCTGTTGGGGTGGGGCAACCAACGCTTAAAGTGGATGAGTTAACCGTGGGCGGTACCGCTTAGTTTTCACTGGTTACGACTCCTGCTAGTTAATTACCATAAAAAATGGCGCGAAATTCGCGCCATTTTTGTGTCTGCTGTTTTGCTCTAAATCATTAATTCAATGTCACTACCATGCTTGTCGCAGACTGTACGCCACTGGGTGAGGTAATAAGTACACTCACTGTGGCTTGAGTTGCTTCAGAAACATCGTTCTCTAGGGTAAACGTCGCGCGAGATTCTGAATTAACCGCAGTACTTGGCATGGTCAAGTTAGTCTGGCCGTTTAGTTGCCCTGCGCTGCTGCTAACGACTATGGTTGAGTCACTAGAAATAGGTTGGCGGGCAGTATCAGCAAAAACCAGGGTAAAGCTTTGAGTGGTATCCCTAGGGATAGCAGACGTTGGGTTCGTCGCTTGATAATTACTGGCTACGATTGACGCGCTGTTATCAAGAATATCAATTTGTGCAGCTGAGCTAGACGTAACTAAGACTAAGGCGCGGCGCACATGCATGGTATTGGCTTCATCCATACCGCAACCGATGCCTGTGCATTGTGGGCCGTTGAATAGGCTATCCTCTGAATCAAAACTGCCATTGGCGTTGTAATCCAAGAATATCTCTCCCGTGTCGCGGTCGCCGTCTTCATTGTCATCTCGCCAAGCCTCACCAATATCCACAAAGCCAGTTTGACCATATAAACTGGTCGACAAACCATTGTCTGTGCCATCGTTAAAACCTGGGCCATCCCCATCGTCGTAAATGTTGTTGCCGTTGCTGTCGAACAGCGTTTCATGGCCTATGGCTGTGGCGAGTATTGTGACTCGGTGGTCCGGTACATCTGGGTTAGCACTGACCCAAGTGACCGCACAGGCTCCTGAAACAGTGGTACAGCTACCGTCAATTGAACCGCCTTCGGTGGTAAAGTTTACCGCCGTACCGTCTGGCACCGGATTATTAAAGGTATCTGCGAGCCTCACGACTAAATTCACTTGTTGCTCGTCAATATCCAGCGCTTCTGGATTAAGGTTGTCTGCTGATAGGGTAATACTGTTTTGATCTGGCAAGCCTGTGTTGACCGATAATAAATCAGACTGGGTGATGATGGTGTCGCCTGATTCGGTTACTACTTCAGCAGTGACCCGCACCGATGTAGGCACATCGCCGGCGGTGACCCGGGTGCTCACTTGACCTTGTGAGTTAGTTAGCCCTGAAGTTGAGGATAAGGTTAAACCACCGGTTTGGGTGTTTAAACTAAACGTGACGTCTTGCTGGGCTAATGGATTGCCCAATGCGCCGTTTACCTGGAAGACTAAGGTCGAAACAGATGAGCTGTTTTGTCCACCCGTACCGCGAAGTACTAATGAACTGGGATCCGCTGATACAAAGGCCAAAGAGCCGATCGATTCAGCTTGAATTGAAATCGTTTGAGAAACGCTGAGAGTGGCGTTGTTGACTACCACTGAGGCTACGATTGAATCTGTATTACCATCACCACCTGCGCAGCTTTGATCTTCAAACGTGGCGCTTGCTACACCATTAATGGTGTTAACCAAGGTGTCTATGGTGGCGAATCCGTCGGCCACACAGTTTGAGCTAAAAGTGATGGGAGTTTGGGTTAAAATACGCTGATCGTTTTCATCGACCAATGCAATAGCTATCCCTAAGGTACCGCCGGCACTTATTTCTACATCACCAGCGGTGTTTCGCGTACTCACGGCTAATTGATTTTCAATAAACACGCCGTCTTCATCAAAGTAACCTAAGCGGATCATCTGTTCGCTGATGGCACCGGCCGCCTGTACTTCGTAATTGAGTGAACTGGCTAAGTCGATATCGTTTACTACCGCTATGGCGGTTGCCACGCCCGCGCCGATATCGCTGTCAACGGCAGTTAATGTCACCTGCGCAACACCGTTGTTGTCGGTTAGTGCTGAGTCGGTATTTAACGTGCCGCGCTGGGCATTAAAGGTCACGATAATCCCGGCAATAGGCGTATCGTCTGCATCTAAAATTTGTGTTTGCAATTGCACGTCTGTGCCTGCCTGAAAGCGATTAACACCCTGCCCATTGTTGAGCAGAGCAATGCTCACCGCAGCAGACTGCCCTGATGCAGTATCTATGCTTAGATATTCATAATTTTCTTCGGCACTGGCATCGTTGTAGCTGGCACCTAACACAGCGGCACCTACTTCGGTGTTATCACTGGTGATAGATACCTGGGCGATACCTTGGTTATTGGTCAGCTTAGTGGTGCCTGATAATGCACCTAGCGTACCGGTAAATGTCACTATTTCGCCTTGTACTGGGCTACCGTTTTGCGTCAAAGTGGCTTGTACACAGGCCACTTGGCCTGAAGTAAAGCTTTGAGTGGCGGTTACGCATTGCTCGTCAAACGTTGCTAATGCCAAAGTATAACTTGACGTTTCGCTGCCTGAATCATTGCCAGATCCAAATGGGTCATCGCCATTTTCACCAGAAACCCCACCACCACAACTGGTTAGTGTCAAAAGCGCTAACCACACTGTGTACGTCGGTAACCTAAAACTCATATTAATTATCCATCTATTGTCGATTGTAGATACTTAAATAACTCGCGAGCCGCCTTGGGCGGTTTATTATCCGCTTGTTGTTTTACCGCTTGGCGAACCAACTGGCGTAACTTCTGACGTTCCAGAGCAGGATGCTCTTCGAGTACCTCTTCGATTGCGCTATCACCTTGGGCAATTAAGTTATCGCGCAATAATTCTAATTTGTGAAATTTTTGATTACTTTTTTGATGAGAAGCTTGAATTTGCAGCAAAGCTTGCTCGATAGGTGTCACATCTCTGTGGCGCATCAACTTGCCAATTAACTGCAATTGTCGACGATAGCCTTCTTTTTTGCGCAAAATACGCCGGGCTAGCAGGACTGCGTCGAGTAATTCCTGATCCATAGGAATTTTTGCCAATGCAGCTGGACTCAAATCCACGAGGGATACGCCCAATTTTTGCAAGTCATTTGATTGATTCTTGAGCTGAGTTTTGCTCAGTTGAGTGTCGTCTTGTTCTACTTCGAATTCGTTTTTATCTGGAGATACGGCCATAACAATGTCTTTAGTGGTACACTAGAAAAATATTGTAACCTTGTATGGGCGATTAATATAGTTCGCCGCTCAAGGTAATCTGGTTTGATAGTGAAGGGTGTATGCAGCAGCAATTAACGGATATCCAACAAATAGTCGAAGATGTATTAAAACTGGCCAAAGAAAAAGGTGCCACACAAGCTGAAGCAAGTATGTCTAAGGTGCGTGGTATCGCGGTTTCATCCCGTTTGAAAGAAGTGGAAACCGTCGAATTTACTAACGACGGAGGGTTAGGGATCACGGTCTATAAAGGGCAACGCAAAGGCAGTGCCTCTACCGCAGATTTAAGTCCAGCTGCTTTACGTCTCACCGTCGAAAAGGCCATTGAGATAGCGAAATACACAGGGGAAGACCCTTGCTCTGGTTTAGCGGATAAAGACCTAATGGCATTTGAGCCACAAGATCTCGATTTATATCATCCAATTGAGCTAGACACTGATTTTGCCATTGAGCAGGTTATTAAAGCGGAAACTGCCGCGTTAGCATTTGACCCACGTATCACCAATTCTGACGGGGCGTCTTACAATGCTAATTTAGGCACTAAGGTGTATGGCAACAGCCATGGCTTAAACGTCGGTTACAACAGCAGCCGTTACAGTATGAGCTGCGTGGTAATTGGTGAGCAAGACGGCGACATGCAGCGTGATTATAGCTACACAGTTGGGCGTCAAGCTGAGCTTATGGCCAGTCCTGAGCAAATTGGTAGAGAATCCGCCGAATTTACTTTAAGCCGCTTAGGTGCGCGCCAAATTAAAACGGCAAAAGTCCCCGTTTTGTTTGATAAAGAAATCGCCTCTGGTTTGATTGGTCACTTCATCAGTGCCATCAGCGGCGGAAACTTATTCCGTAAGTCTTCATTCTTGTTAGATAAACTGGGTGAGCAAGTGCTGCCTAACTGGTTTGAAATAAGTGAGCGCCCGCATATTATGCGCGGCTTAGCCAGCTCATGGTTCGACCATGAGGGTGTGCGTACCCAAGATAGTGAAATCGTCACTGACGGTATCCTCAATCAATACCTGTTAACCAGTTATTCTGCGCGAAAAATGCAGATGCAGTCTACCGGGCACGCAGGGGGGATTCACAATTGGTTGATCAAACCTAGTGGCCAAAGCGACCAGCAAATGTTGGCTGAATTAGGTACAGGTTTGTTGGTCACCGAACTAATGGGCCAAGGGGTGAATATTGTCACAGGCGATTACAGCCGAGGCGCTGCTGGTTTCTGGGTTGAAAATGGCGTGATCCAATTCCCTGTGCACGAAATTACCATTGCCGGTAACTTAGCCGATATGTTGAAAAATATTGTCGCAGTGGGGGCTGAACTGGAAAGTCGAGGCAGTATTTCCACCGGTTCAATTTTGATTGATAACATGCAAGTCGCAGGCGACTAAACAGCAGATATTAAAAATAAAGGGCAGTCACAGCAATGTGGCTGCCCTTTATTTTAATCGATTAAGTGAACTTGTAAAAAGTCGGCAAGTTGCTGATAAAAAGTAATTTTATTGACGACTTTGGTGATACCGTGCCCTTCATCTGGAAAGCGCAGATAGGTAACGGGCAAACCCTTTTCTCTTAACGTTTGTACCATAACGTCTGATTCCGCAACAGGATCTCTTGGGTCATTAACGCCATGCTCGTAAAACATTGGCGCGTTGATTTTATGCACTGTATTAATGGGTGAATTTTCTGCATAAAATTTCTGCCAACGCGCCTCGTTAATATCACCGTATTCAATCCGGTCTGAGGCTTTCAACGCAGGTGACGCGGTTTTCAATGCGGTGACCCAATCTGCGACACCAACGATGGATATACCAGCAGAGAAGGCATCAGGATACGCACCCATGACGGCATTGACCATATAACCACCGTATGAGCGACCCATAACCGCGGAACGTTCTACGTTGACCTTTCCTTCTTTTTTAAGCCAAGCCAACGCATCCACTAAATCACGGACGCTATCTAAGCGCTTTTCTTGGTTGTCCAATTGAGCATAAGTTTTTCCAAATCCAGTCGAGCCTCGCACGTTAATATCAAGTACTGCTACGCCTTTGCCGAGTAAGTATTGGATGGTGGGTTTCCAACTGGCGCGAGATTGAAACGTTGGCCCACCATGCACATTGAATATTATGGGAGGCAAGGTGTCTTGTTTGCTAGCGGGTAAGTATAATAACCCATGAATGGTTACCCCGTCCCGTGCTGGCATACTGACTGCTATGGGAGATAACATATCTTCATCGTCTATACCCGCCATGTTAGGTGCGAGTAGCAGCTCAGTTTGCTGATTGGTTAAATCTACCAAATACAAACTCCCCGGCGTAGCGGGGCCACTTATGCGGACTAATAGATCGTTACCCTGTTCAGCACAGGAAAGGGAATACACCCCTTCAGGTAAGGATATTTGTTGTTGGTTATGACGCTGCAGATGGTAAATATGCAGCTTGTCAAAGCCATTCTCATTCGTTGTCCAGGCCAAATATGTGCCCTGCATGCAAATCTGCACACTTTCAATATCGTAGTCACCACTAAACAAAATGCGGTCAGTAGCAGAACTCAAGTCATACTGGCGTAACGCATTCATTTCTTGCCCCTCGTTTGAGGTAAAATAAAATGATTCCCCTGAGCCTGACCAGACAAAATTGCCATAACTTGAAGGTATCTGGGGTTTGAATATTGAGGTCATCTTGCGGGTAGTGGTGTTAAGCAAATATACATTCGCTCCGTCTTCACCAACGGCTTCTGTGACAATAACGAGCTCGCCATTCGGCTGCCATTGATGAGGTCTAAAGAAATACTCCGCTTGGTAGATGAGACGAGTTGATAGTTTACTGCTCTGGGCATTAAAATCGACAACATAAATATCAAAGTCTCGGCCGTTGCGCTCAGTTGATGAATACGCAAAGTGACGCCCGCTGGTATCAAACTGCCCAGGAACTTGGTAGGCCTCACTGAAGGGAAGCACAATTTTTTCATGCAGGCCGTCAATAGATATCAAGTTGAAAGCTTCGCGCTCATTACCGTTGTTGTCTGCGCCGTAAATGAGTTCTTTGCCATTGGGGTGCCACTGATAATTCGTAATGCCATTACCGAAGGTTAACTGGGTTACTTTTTTATCTTTTATGTCCATTAACCAAAGTTGTGGAGCGCCACTGACATCACTCACATAAGCGGCAATCGTACCTTGGGGATTCAGCGAGGCCTGATATGCTCCTCGTGCTAGGATTAAGCGTGAAATATCATAGGGCCTATCACTGGCGGTGCCTATGTTGATAGGTTTAGTTTGGGGGATATCTTGGGGGTATGGCCATTCCTTGCTCAATAATGGCTGAGCAAACAACAAAGTGATGATTAAAAGACTTTTCATGTTCATCATCCTTAATGTGTTTATTTAAAACTTATGTATAACAATGGTTGAAGGGAAGGCTCCCCTCAACATCGAATCGCGCATTTCCTATGCGATTAAATCGTGAATTTTATTCAGCGATGGCAAGGGTTGATTGCTTTGATAGAATAGACGATTTAAACGCCCTAGCAAGTTTACGCTGCGACTCGGATCATGTTCTTTCATACGGTGTTGGCTGGTGGTTTCTAAAAACTCCCAGGGTTTTAAATCCCAGACAGCAATTTGCTTAGGCGTTGAGCCCACAGCGGCCACCGTACTCAAAATCCGCTCCGTCTTACTTTCATTGGTTGCGATCAGCTCATTTTGATAGATATTTTCTAATGGCGTTGCGATAGCGGCTATGGTGCTGTCGATGGCGTGCCATATTTGTGCGTGATCAAAGGGCTGGCCGATTGGCGCATAATAACCCATCACCTCCCACTCTAACTCTGCGTTACCTTTAGCAATTGAGCTGCCAATTTCAGCGCTGTAGGCTAAATCAGGACGAGCGCCTATGTTATATGCGTCTACCGACAAACCAACGCAAACCGCTATGTCACCGAAGCAGTTGGGCGCGTAATAAATCGCTTCGAATGCAGCGCGTTTCACCCCCATCCAGCCGTGTACCACGGGTTCCTGTAAGGCGAATTGACGCACTTCGTCTGGTAAATCTTCGCCGTACTTATCGATAAATAAATGTGATGGGTCTTGGGCTAGGTGCTGATCTTGCACCCACACTTCGTATTCTTGACGATTATCGGCTTTGCCACGACTTTTGATCCCATAAGACAAGTTAATCGGGCGGCAAATATCTCTATCTTCGCCATCTTTGTGGAAAAACTCTGAACGAAAACGTTTGATAAACGGCGCATCACTGCCGGCAATGGCGGCTGTGGGGTAACGAAAGCCAATTTCACTTCTTGGCACGATATGAAAACCAGAGATGCTTTTTTCGAGTTGGTTTTTGACCCCATGCAGCACATTAACGTTGGGCACCACTATGCTGCGTTCTGGCTCTATGGTCAGGCGACGTCCATCAGGGGTAATAAATTTAGGGGTTTTATGAAATTCATGACGAGTTAATCCTAACGTCTCAGCGTATTGTGTGCGTAACAAAGCTAGCTCAGAGAACAGGGCATCGTGGTTTCGAATATGTTTGAACAATGGGCGATGATCAGCCATAGGTGCATTCTTCTCTGTTGTAGGTTATTTTCATTTACGTTGATTAACGAACTTTATTATTTGTTTATAAGTATTTACCTGCGTAAATACAAGGGTGATAAGTAAAAGTTGCATCGTATAGGCTTAGTCAGGTAGCGGTTAGTTATGACTACAATACAGGGTAAATATTGCATGAAAATTTATGCGGACGAGCAATCGGGTAATTGCTATAAGGTCAAGTTACTGTGTGGGCTGTTGAGTATTGAACATCAATGGATACACGTTGATATTTTAGCTGGTGATACTGCCGCGCAAGATTTTTTGACCAAAAATCCCAATGGTAAGATCCCACTTTTGACATTAGATGATGGTCGTCACCTGTGGGAATCAAATGCCATCATTAACTATTTGGCCCATGGCAGTGCATTGTTGCCAAGTGACCCATTTTTGTTAGCGAAAGTGCAGCAATGGCAGTTTTTTGAGCAGTACAGCCATGAACCCTATATTGCCGTCGCGCGCTTTATTGCAAAGTATTTAGGCTTACCTGAGGCGAAAAAAGTCGAATATGAAGCCAAGCAAGCAGGTGGTCACAAAGCGCTGGCCGTGATGGAATCACAACTGGCTAACACGCCATTCTTAGTGGGTGACAGCATCACCACCGCGGATATTAGCCTGTATGGCTATACTCATGTGGCCCATGAAGGTGGTTTTGACTTAACTGGGTATCCCGCCTTACAAGCCTGGTTATTACGTATCGAGGCCCTGACAAACTATGTGGCTATGGGCTAAATAATCCTAAAAGCCTGCTTAATCGCAGGCTTCAATCGTGAATTGGCCAACTTCTACCGCAATGACTTGCACTTTGCTGCCACTGGTAATCGGCTGGGCACTGACGAGACGCCATTTTATTCCTGAGTACTGGTACACCCCTGGCTGCGCAGGACTGATGTCACTGGCGAGCACAAAACTGTGACCAATTAAATCACTACTGGGTTTTTTGCGATCCACATCTTGCTGCATATTCTTGAGGGGTTTCCACAAAAATAGCGCCAACAGCGCAGTGAAAAACGACACAAACAAACTGGCGTTTAAAGCAGTATCGCCAATCAGCCCAATTTGAATTAATAGCCCTGTGAGCAACGCCGCTCCACCGACAAAAAACAGTACGAAAGTGGAAAAGCCCAAGACTAAAATTTCAATGGCGAGTAACAGCAGCCCCAGGCTAATTAGCCCAATACCGAGATTATCGCTTAACCACATCATGCTTTGCTCGATTTAGTGAGTTAATAATAGTGGTCGCTTGTGCTACTACGCCGGCGATATCTGTCCCGCTATCAGGCAGCAATACCACAGATGATTCTTTAGCGATGGCGAGTTTAGCTTCAATGGCTTTGGTGGCCAAGTCCAATTGAATGGCTTTTTGCCCTTCTTCGGTAGCGGCAGCTTCACCGACCTGACGTAATGCTTCAGCTTGTGCTGTGGCGACTGCGACTATGGCCTTTGCTTCACCTTCAGCGCGTAATACCGCTTCGGCTTTATCCGCTTCGGCAGCGAGTACCACAGAAGCTTTTTCACCTTCAGCGCGGTTGATAGCGGCTTGCCTGTCACCTTCGGACTCTAAAATTTGTGCGCGCTTGACCCGTTCGGCCTTCATTTGCGCTTCCATGGCCTCCATTACCGATGATGGCGGCACTATGTCTTTAATTTCGTAGCGAAGGACCTGTATGCCCCAAGGACCTGCGGCCTCGTTAATCGCTGCGACGATATTGGTATTCAGTACATCGCGTTCCTCAAAGGTTTTATCCAGCTCCATTTTACCTAGCTCAGAACGCATAGTCGTTTGCGCAAGCTGCGTGACGGCGAATACATAGTCATCTATGCCGTACGTGGCTTTGTAAGGGTCAAGTACTCGGAAATACAACACGCCGTCCACTGACAATGAAATATTGTCTTTGGTGATAGCACTTTGCTCAGGTACATCCACGGCTTTTTCTTTCAATGACCGATCGGCTGATATCCGGTCAATAAAGGGTACGATAAAGTTTAATCCCGCTTCCTTGGTGGACTGATACTTACCAAAACGTTCAATCACATAGGCGCGGTTTTGCGGCACAAATTTAATCGAAGATTTAAGTAGTACAATTACAAACACTAACAGCAGTGTTTGTACCGAGAGTAAATAACTGAGTATAACGTCCATATATAACTTCCTAGTTGATTGGCCAATGGGCCATGCAGATAATGCTGTTGAGGTTAACGTGAGTTGCTAACCTCGCCTTTAATTCTGTTTTTTCCTGTTATTGCAGCGCTTACTTTAGCCTTAATTTAAGCCTAGTTCGCGGGTCATATTCTCATTTTTATCTCTGTGCACAATGATATTGTCTTCAATACGTATGCCACCATATGGCCTAAATGTATCGACGACATCCCAGTTGATAAATTTAGATTTTTCAGTGCTTTTTAAATCTGCCAATAAGCTATCGATAAAGTACAAACCAGGCTCAATAGTAAACACTTGGCGTGCTTCAATCATGCGGGTAGTACGTAAAAATGGATGATCTGCTGGTGGTGGGTTAGGTGTGCCGCGATCATCTGCCACGTGGCCTGCCACATCGTGTACCTGCAAGCCAAGAAAGTGCCCGATACCGTGGGGAAAGAAGGTGCTGACAATGTTTTGTGCTAACACATCTTCAGCAGCCAAGTTAACAATCTTAAACTGACTCAACAATTGAGCAATCTGTGCATGGGCGGCGATGTGCACGTCACTGTAAGCCACACCGGGTTTCAACATATCCACTAGACTCAAGGTGACTCGGTCCATGCCTTTTATCAACTCAGCAAAATGATTGTTTTCCTGGCAGTAGGTACGAGTGATATCGGCTGCGTAGCCGTGAAAGCTGGCCCCGGCGTCGATCAAGAACGAGCGTGACTCGCTCGGTGCGACCACGTCTTGCTCCATGTAGTGTAAAATTGAGCTGTTTTCATTTAAAGCCACAATATTGTTGTATGGTACTTGATTATCACTCTGACGAACCGCGGCTAAATACGCCTGATTAATATCGAACTCGCTTTTCCCCCCATGAAACGCAGCGGCTGCGGCATTGTGCCCAGCAACGGCTAACACATTGGCTTGACGCATACACGCCAGCTCATAATCAGTTTTGTACGCGCGTTGATAATGCAGATAATTCAGTACACGGTCTGGGTTTACCAAGTCAAAACCTAAGGCTTTGGCGACTTCGATGTATTCGCCAATATAGGCAAATCGACTTCTGTCATAAGGTAGGTGCTTTTCTACTGCGTCAGCCTGAGTCAGCAAAATCACATCGAATTGCTCAACCCAAAAATCATTGGGTTCTGGGGGCACCTTATGCCAGAAGTCTTTTGGGCGATAAAAAATGAGTTTGGGCTTGTCTGTACCGTTAACGATTAACCAGCAATTTGGGTTATCGATTACGGGTAACCAGGCTTTGAATTGCGGGTTACATTTAAATGGATAATTGTTGTCATCGAGGAACATGCGCTTGGCTTGTCCAGAATGAATGATCAGGCCATCTATGCCCTCGCGAGACAGAGCCTCTTTCGTTCTGGCTTGTAATTCTTCAATATGTTGCGGATAAAGTTGAGCTAGCGTTTGCATGTGTCGTGTCCACGAGTTCGTCATCCCTTTACGTTACCACAACCCGTGATTATCGCGCTAGCTGCCTCATTGTTGCAGGGGGACTATTTGCATGTCGACCAGCTCTTTAAACACTTGGCTTGGTTGACCTAAGCGCTGGGCGTATATCTGTTTATAGGCCATTACCGCTTTTACATAATTACGGGTTTCTTTGTAAGGAATCGTTTCTACCCATATATCCATCGGTACTGCGTCTTGTTCGGGTAACCAGTCGAGTACTTTACGCCAGCCCGCATTGTAAGATGCTGTTGCGAGTACTGGGTTGTTGTCCATTTTATCCATTAAATAGCGCATATACTGAGTGCCAAATTCGACGTTTTTTTCTGGATCAAACAAGCTACGGCCACCGACCTTCTTTTTCGCTAGGTAGTTGGCTGTGCCGGGCATCAACTGCATTAACCCTCGCGCACCCGCATGTGAGTTCGCATCTGCCATAAACGAGCTTTCTCGGCGCACAATGGCAAACGCCCAAGCGGGATCAATCTGATGTTTGTTGGCGCTGTTGATCAGTGTTTTATCGTAAGCAATCGGAAAACGGCGTTCAAGATCGTCTAAATAGCCTACTCGAGCAAAGGTAAATATGGCTTGATCATGCCACTTCCAACTGTCGGCCAAAACGGCGGCCATCAAGCTTTGTTGCTCAGATAGGTCTTGCTGTAAGTCATACCATTCGCGCCGAGCGCTGAGGCTGCGATCTAATTGCAAAAACTCGTAGGCCCGTCTAGCTTGGGGCATGTTGGAGACTTCAAGTAACTGCTGCGGGCTAAAGTTCAGGGTTTTATCATGCAAAGTGGGTTGCTGAGCCAGCTTACCGCTCGCCATAAAGCCATAATAATGGCGTTGGTCGGCCAGCTTACTAAAGGTTTGTTGGGCTAAGTCCCCAGCTTTTAGCTGTTCGTATGTGCGGCCCAACCAATACTGAAAGGCTAAATCTTCAGCAATACCCTTAGGCGCAGTTTCGATTAGGTCCAGTGCGTGTTGCCAGTTTCCCAGCCGTAAAACATGTGCTAAATGCCAACGAAATAACTCGATATCATACGAATCCGCACTGGCTTTATCTAACCATAAGTCTGCTTGCGGGTGATCCGCTACAGCCAAGGCTATGGCGAACCGCTCCGTCATTGCGCGGCGCTGAGGCAGGGTAAACGCAAAGCGCTTTTCTAACGCGAACCAGCTTTTTAAGGCTAAATCAGGTTGGCTAAAGGCTAAACGCTTAAGGCCGTAGAGTAGAATTTGGCTTTCTTTGTCCACTTGTTTATGGGGGAATTTAGATCCACGGCTAACATAGCTCGCATCTCGGCGCACCGCTAACCACAAGTCAGCCAAGTAGCGCTCATTGTCAGGTAACAGTTTTTTTAAGTAAGGAACTAGGGTGTGCTTACCGTTGGTGGCCGCTAACACTAATCGTTGCCACACCATGTCTTTGCTCAGCAACCCTGCTTGTTGCCACACTTTAAATACGTGATCGCAGGCCTTTGGTTGCGACTGACCCACCACCCACAATCTTGGTACTTCGGTTAGCGCAACGTCTCGTAACGCTGGGTCACTCAAACTGAATTCAATTTTGTTACAGGCGAGCTCGGCACTACCCGTATTTTTGTAATCGGCTAAAAATTCGCTTTTCCGTTGATGTTTAGCTAAGTATTGCAACCAAGCTTTACGTAATGACCTGTCGAGTGGAGTGCCTTCGTAACGGGCCAGAAAGGCTTCTATTTGAGGCCCATTTTTTCTATTGATACTGTTCATCAATGCTTTCAACTGGACATAAGGCAGCAAAGGGTAGTCTACTAATTGTGCGACTAACGCTTGATATTCAGCACTTTGCGGCTTGTAAGCCAGTGATTCTGCTTCGATGAAGATTTCACGCTGATGTATTAATTTTTGCTCTGCTGAAGAAAGTGTGGTCGTTGCCTGAGATGAAAAGCACGCTAGCAGTAGCAACAGAATATGGGTAATACGCAGAATAACCCTGCCTCATTCGTTGGTTAAATAACTACCATAAGATATCTGTAATAAGGGCTAAGGGACAACCTAAGTTTCAACATATTTAACTGGCATGACCAGTTGAATTATGGCAACTTACCCCAATTTGATAATTGTTATAAATTAGTTGTTGTTTTGATATTAAGATATTAACCAGAGTGCAGCTCAGAAGCTCTGCTAATCGAAATGTAAACCATCATACAGTTTAATACCCTCAATCCTGGCCAAAGCCAAAGGAGAAAATAATGATATATGAAGGCAAAAGCCTCAACGTAACGCTGTTGCCAAACGGCATTGCTGAGCTTGTATTCGATGCTCACGGTTCGGTGAATAAATTTGACCGTCAAACCGTTAGCGAGCTAGACGAAGCGACTCAAGCCATTAAAAGTCAGTCAGACGTGAAAGGTGTGTTGGTTCGCTCGAATAAGTCGACCTTTATCGTAGGTGCTGATATTACCGAATTTACCGGCTTGTTTGACATGGCTGAAGAAGAAGTGCTGACTTGGGTAGCGAAAACGTCTCAAGTATTCGATCGATTCGAAGACTTACCTTTCCCGACAATTTCGGCTATCAATGGCTTTGCCTTAGGCGGCGGTTGTGAAATGACCCTAGCCTGTGACCTGCGCGTAGCAGACACCACAGCAGCCATAGGTTTACCTGAAGTTAAACTGGGTCTAATGCCCGGTTTTGGTGGCACAGTACGCCTACCTCGTCTAATCGGTGCTGATAATGCCCTAGAGTGGATGACCACAGGCCGTGACCGCAAAGCCGCTAAAGCGTTAGCGGAAGGTGCAGTGGATGCAGTCGTCGCACCAGAAAAATTACGTGATGCGGCCCTTAGCATGTTGCAAGACGCGATTGACGGTAAGTTTGGCTGGGAAGCACGTCGCGCCCAGAAAAAAGCCCCGCTTAAATTGAACAAAAACGAATCCATGATGAGCTTCTCAACAGCTAAAGCCATGGTATTCGCCCAAGCGGGTAAGCATTACCCCGCGCCACATGCCATGGTTGATACCGTAGCTAACGCATCCCGTTTAGACCGTGATGGCGCACTAGCGCTTGAAAATCAAGGTTTTACCAAACTGGCGAAAAGCGATGCAGCCAAAGCCCAAGTGGGTATCTTCTTGGCTGACCAATTAGTGAAAAGCAAAGGTAAGAAGCAGGCGAAAGCGTCGACTAAAGACGTTAAGTCAACTGCGGTATTAGGTGCAGGCATCATGGGTGGTGGTATTGCTTATCAATCAGCCGTGAAAGGCACGCCGGTTATCATGAAAGACATCAACCAAGGTGCATTGGATCTTGGCTTGAACGAAGCGGCAAAAATTCTAGGCAAAGGCATGTCGCGGGGTAAAGTCACCCCAGCGCTAATGGCCAGCACCTTGAACAGCATAGTGCCTACTCTTGAATATTCAGCAATCAAAGACGTTGATTTGGTCATTGAAGCGGTAGTTGAAAACCCAAAAGTTAAAGGCATCGTGCTTAAAGAAACTGAGCAACATGTGGCGGATGACGCGGTGATTTGCTCAAACACATCCACTATCTCAATTAACCAGTTAGCGAAAAGCCTAGATAAGCCAGAGCGCTTCTGCGGTATGCATTTCTTTAACCCAGTGCACAAAATGCCTTTGGTTGAGATTATCCGCGGTGAAAAAACCACAGACGCCACCATTGCCACGGTTGTTGCTGCCACCTTGAAGATGGGCAAAACCCCGATTGTAGTGAATGACTGCCCAGGTTTCTTAGTAAACCGGGTGTTGTTCCCTTACTTCGCGGGCTTTAGCAAGCTGGTCATGGACGGCGCAGACTTTGTCGCAGTCGATAAAGTCATGGAGAAAATCTTCGGTTGGCCTATGGGCCCAGCTTACTTACTTGACGTCGTGGGCATGGATACTGCCGATCACGCCTCAAGCGTGATGGCTGATGGCATTCCTGAGCGTATGCAAAAAATCGATAACGATCCTGTGACCTTGTTGTACAAATCTGAGCGCTTAGGTCAGAAAAATGGCAAAGGTTTTTACAACTTCAGCCTAGACAAACGTGGTCGCCCTGCGAAAGTAGCTGCTGATGAAGCATACGCCTTGTTTGCACCACATTGTGCTGATAAGCGTGACTTCGATGCCGATGAAATCATTGCACGGGTCATGATCCCAATGGCTAACGAAGCGATCCGTTGTTTAGAAGAAGGCATAGTAGGCAGTGCAGCAGAAGCTGATATGGCCTTGTTGTACGGCTTGGGCTTCCCTCCATTCAGAGGCGGCGTGTTCCGTTACATCGAAACCATGGGCTTGGCTAACTTTGTAGCCCTTGCCGACAAATACGCGGATTTAGGTCCGATTTATCAGATTTCTGATGGTGTGCGCGAAATGGCCGCCTCAGGTAAATCTTATTTTTCTCAATCAGCCTAAATTGCACCAGAGGACAAGAACATGAAAGAAGTCGTAGTAGTCGATTGTATTCGTACCCCAATGGGGCGCTCGAAAGGCGGTATTTTCCGCAACGTGCGTGCTGAAACCTTATCAGCACACCTAATGAGCAAATTGGTTGAACGTAACCCGAACCTTGATCCAAGCGAGATTGAAGACATTATCTGGGGTTGTGTGCAACAAACCAAAGAGCAAGGCTTTAACATCGCCCGTAATGCGCAGTTGCTGACTGACATTCCACGTAATGTTGCTGCGGTAACGGTTAACCGTTTATGTGGCTCGTCTATGCAAGCTCTGCATGATGCCGCCAGTGGCATCATGAGTGGCCGCGGTGATGTGTACATGATTGGTGGTGTTGAGCACATGGGCCATGTACCCATGGACTTTAATATTGATTTTCACCCTGGTATAGCTAAAACCGCCGCTCGCGCATCAGGCAGCATGGGTATGACAGCTGAATTATTAGGTCGTCAAAACGGTATCACCCGTGAAATGCAAGATGCATTCGGTGCCCGTTCTCATCAAAGAGCCCACGCAGCCGCAGTTGAAGGTCGCTGGAATGAAATCGTCGCCACCGAAGGCCACGACGCTGACGGCGTATTAAAACTGATTGATGCCGATGAAACCATTCGTCCAGATTCAACGGCGCAAAGCATGTCAGCGCTACGCCCAGTGTTTGACCCAGTTAACGGCACTGTGACCGCGGGTACCTCATCAGCGTTATCAGATGGCGCATCAGCCATGTTGATTATGTCTGCCGATAAAGCCAAGGCGCTAGGTTTAACCCCACGTGCGAAAATTCGCGCCATGGCAGTTGCCGGTTGTGATGCTGCTATCATGGGCTTTGGCCCAGTACCGGCTACGCAGAAAGCCCTTAAGCGTGCTGGCATGACTATGGCTGACATCGAATTAGCTGAGTTTAACGAAGCGTTCGCGGCACAGGCACTGTCTTGTATTAAGCATCTGGGCTGGTTAGATTCTTACGAAGATAAAGTGAATCTTAACGGCGGGGCGATTGCGCTTGGTCACCCACTAGGGTGTTCTGGTTCGCGTATCTCAACCACCTTAATCAACCTAATGGAAGCGAACGATAAATCTATCGGTTTAGCGACTATGTGTATTGGTTTAGGTCAAGGGATTGCAACTGTGTTTGAGCGGGTGTAACGCAAGTTGATTTAATTCTGTTTGAATAGGAGGGCGCCAGGTAGGCGCCCTTTTTTATGGCTTCGGCCAAAAAGCATACGCTTTGCTTATTTATGGTCTGCGGCCACAAAATATACGCTGCGCGTACCAGCATCCTTGCTGGGTATGACAAACCATCCTTGGTCAGCCAGTGACTTCTTTTATAAAATGCGTCCATGCACTTTACCTAAAGGCCAGCTAAAGCTGTTCCATATTTATCCTGTAAATATTGGTCTATTGCCGAAAGAAGTAACCAAGACAAAATGGTCGGGAACCATTTGCACATCTGAATGACGGTGAGAAGTGACTTTCCCCTCAAAATTTAAGACCATGACATTGATGAAATTTACAATAAAATGTATTCAATTGACGCTTGACCTCTGATACCTATCATCTAACCTGATGATAGAGTGGATCCACGAAACGTAGAATTACTAGTTTACTATTCTTACAGAAACTAACAGTTTGATGCTAAAAAATATATTCAACTCCACTCCATCAAAAACTGCCAGCATAAAAAGGAAAGTTAGATAAAATATTTATTAATGCTCAAGGCCGGTCACTTATTTTCTTTCAAGTCAGAAGATATTCTCTGCACAGCGCCATTGTTAGAAAAGAAGTTAGATGCAGTATACCTCGCGCCTATAAATTATACTTGGCTTTACTATTGAGCTGGGATAATTTGATAAATTTTACGTCTCAGGAATGTTAATTGTTGGAGCAGATTTTTCTCTTATAGATAGCTTCTTTGAATCACAGATTATATTTAATGAGTTCCTTTGCTAACAAAAAATTTGCAGTTCAGAAAAAGGACTATGGCAATTTTCATTTGCTATAAACCTATGTGGGATCCTGAAAATGTAACATTGGATAATTAGCTCTATCTATTATTAAATTTAATTCACAACCAAGAGGATGAACGAAATGGACGGATTAGAAGCGCTAAATAAAAACTATCTAATTCTTAAAAATGAAGTTGACTCTATTCAAATTTCCTTACTGAGCCAAAAAACCGCTTGGTATAAAAAAATTCCTGTCATCATTTCTATTTTGGCTCTCACATTCTCTTTTGGGACAACTTATGTTTCAAATAAAAGAATCAAGATACAAGACATTCAAGCGATAAAATCAGATTTGCGAAATATGCTTCAACAGTTGTCCGCTATTCCTTCCAGAAACTTTGAACTCACAAAAAAATATTCAGACGATCCAAATGCAGTTGCCTTTGTCGGTGGGCAAATAAATCAAGAGAATGCGTTGCTTGCTTCCCAAGCGGCGGAGTTGATAGAGCAACTACCAGACGATAGAGTTTCCGCCATAGAGGCATACTCTGTCGCTGTGGCTCTTCAGTTCTCTTATCAAAATCAAAAAGCATTTGAAATGTATGAACTGTCCCATAATTTGGCTACAGATATGAATACTAACGTTGCAGCTAAGCGAGGTATGGCAAATATTTTGTTTATAAGTGGTCAAGCTGAAGCAGGAAGAGTTCAATTTCAAGAGGCGCTTAATACCTTCTCAATTTTTAAGGGCTACAATGATTTTATTCAGAAAACCACGCATATCGTGACCTTGCTTAATTGGTTTGGTGCTGAATCAGGTTCTGGATTTAACGCACAATCTATTCAAAAGCTCAATGAAGCTGAAAACATCTCAAAAACCTTGCGTCCTGGACCATATACCGTTCAGGTTCAGGGGCAAATACAACAAGCACGCAATCAAATTATAGGACTATCTATACAATCAACTACGACAGCACAATAGAATCAACGGGCCACAGACACTGAAAAACCAAAATAATCGAAGCGCATGCAGCGTGGCCGCATGCCATAAATAAGCAAGGCCTATAAGTGTACGTAGTACTTAAGTGTTTGAAAGCCATAAAGTTCGCGACGCGAATAAAAAAGCGTCAACAGGTTTAGAGTGGTTGAAACAGCATTAACAGGGCTGACGTGTTAATGCTGACTCAAAAATGACTAGTGGCCGAACTTAACTCTTACCCCCGCATTGGCGATGAAGCCGTCGTTTCGTGACCAGATATCTGTGGTCCACTGGCCGCTTGCGGCTCGTGAAGGCAGTAATAGCGGATGTTCGTCGGTTTGTTTTACATCTAACAGATTTTCTAGGTTTAAAAACCAACTCGCTCTGCCTACGGTGATTTCTCCCATCAGGCCGAGGTGCCAGTAAGGGTTCGACTCGTTAATATAGGGGTTGTCGTTTAATCTTTGGGTGCCTGTGTAATAGGCTTCAAAGCCTACTCGGAACTGGCCGTGTCGTTCCCACATAGCAACAAAACCGGCTGAGTGTCTGGGGGTGAGTGCGATTGTTCTTCTGTCGTTACCATCTAGTGAAACTTCGGTGGCATCTAAATACAGGTAACTTGCTGTGAGTTTTACGTCCCGCCAATAATAGCGCAGTAGTACTTCAGAGCCGCGGATCTGAGTCTCGCCCTCGGCGTTGACTAATCTGACTCTGTCGAATATCGCCGTGTTGTTCGATGAGAAGGCTTGTAGCTCGGTGACGTTGTCAATATTTGAGCCAAATGCCGTTATGCTGGCTTCAATATTCTCAAGGGTATAGGTTACATCAAGAGAAGCAGTTTCAGCTTGCTCTTCTTTTAGGTCTTGCAGTGGTTCAAGTCTAGATAACCCAGCGGCTTCAATCTCTTCTACAAATGGCGTGGGCGCGAAGTAACCTTGCCCATAAGAGCCTCTTATTGTTACATCACCCGGGCGATAAAGCATAGATACTCTAGGGCTGAATTGGGTGCCGTATTTGCTGTGCTCATCTACGCGAGCACTTATGGATGTGGTCAGTTGTTCCGTTAGCTCATAGTCTAACTGGGTGAATAACCCGGGCACGTCATAGGAATAATCAAACTGTTCGAAGGTGTCTGAGGTGAATTCTTCTGCTTGATAGGCGATGCCCACTAGCCAGTCACTGGCGCCGCTATAGCCAGCGATACTGGTTTCTAATAAATAACTTTCATGTTGATCATCCTCGCTAATATCTCCATAGGTATGCTCGTGTTCTTGCACCATAGCCGACGCTCTACTGCTAAACGTAAGGGAATTCAGCACGGGCATATTGAATACCAGGCCGCCGTCAATACGCTGAGAATCTTGCCCTTGCTCAAATGGGTTGCCGTCTGCAACGACTTCCCCAGGCATAGTGCCACCTGCGCGTTGCTCGGTCATAAAGCCTGTGGTGGCATACAGTGATTCACCATTTTCACCTTCCCAAAACAAACGAGGGCGAGCGCTGTATCGCTCGTAACTAGGTAGGTCAATCCAGCCATCATCATCAATGTCTTGTTTTGTTTGACGATGGGCGCCGACCGTTAATGAACCTTTGGTCTCTTCGCCAAGGGGACTTTCTACATAAGAGGTTAGGTCTTGGCCATCGCGGGTGGTGACATTCACTAAAGCTTCGCCATTAAGCGTATCGCCTGGGGTTCTGGATACGAGGTTAATCACCCCGCCCAATGCTGAGCCGCCATATAACGACGAGGCAGAGCCTTTAATGATCTCAACACGTCCGAGGTCGGTAGGGGGGATTTGCAATAAGCCGATAGACGAGGCTTGATTTCCGTAGAGGGGTAAACCGTCTGCCAGTAACTGAGTATAGCGTCCGTACAAGCCTTGTAGCCGAATGTTCGCACTGCCTAAAGCCGGCGACGTGGTTTGCACACGTACGCCCCCTGTTTCAGCCACTAGCATCGAAATATTACCTGGGCGCATGGCGGCTTTTTCTTCAATCTCTTCCCGGTCAATAAGCTCTACGCGGATAGGCTGGTCATCGGCGATACGCCCTGAGCGTGTGGCCTGAACAACAATCTTTTCAACTTCTTCTGCATGCTCATGTTTTTCTTCATGAGCGTCATCATCATGCACTTCGCCGCTAACTAGGCTCTTGGTAGTCAGGTCTGGTGCTTGATAAGCGATACTAGTTGATGGCGTGGCCGCATCATGTACTGGGAGTAATTCATCAGCCTGACTTAGGGGCATAAAACCTAGAGGCATAAAACTTAGTGTAAATACAAACGAGGCAGACGGGGATGGGCTAGGCATAAATATTTTGTTGAACCAATAATAAAATTTTGCGCAAGAATAAAGGTTCTTGTAGGTGGAAGGTCAAGGTAAAAAGAATGTATGGGTAATTAAAGGGAAAGTAAAAAATTAGAAATAGGCTCTAGTCACGGTCTAGTTTTTTAATGTCCTCCTTTATACGGGAGGCTGGCAGAGCATTATGCTAATGCGCGGTGGCGCGCATACTGCGATGCACCTATATCTTGCACCTAAATAGCGCATTTGCCTCTTATTGCGTGTCATCACCTCTACTACTCGTCGTTTAAATAGGGGGTAGAGCACTCTTTTTGCTACATGAAGTTGATAGTTTTTAACCATAGCCGTGTCGTCGTGGCCTGCATTTGCTGGGGCTGAGCCGCGACATTTTTAATATTCGGAGTATCGAGACTTGAACGGGCATGGTATTTGCTGACCGTTTGGTCAACTTTTATTGTCTTTTATGGATAAGCTCTCTTATGTCGTTTTTAAAACAGGCTAGATCTACCTTTTTTGTTTTGTTATCCCTCAACGCATTTAGCACCCGTGCTGCTGATAGCGTTGCTACTGACATTATCCCCGTTAAAACCGTTGTTGTGACCATGTACGAAGAGGGTGAAGCGATGGGTGATGGGGCTGGTGAATTGCAGTTGTGGTTAGAGCGGGGTAACTTTTCGACCAAATTAGACTTTCCCTTGGGGGAGTACGATTTATATCTTAGTGAAGATGGCGTATTGGTGATATGTGTAGGCGGCGGTATTCCCAATGCCACGGCTTCAATCATGGCGCTGGGTCTTGACCCTCGCTTTGACTTAAGCAAATCCTATTGGTTAATTGCAGGTATCGCTGGTGGCGACCCGGAAGATGTATCGTTAGGCACGGCTGCTTGGGCTAAGCATATTGTTGATGGTGACTTAATTTATCAAGTGGATGCACGGGAAATACCAACATCTTGGCCTTATGGCATTATTCCATTGGGCGCGACCGAACCTGCTGAAGAGCCAGAAGATATTTCAACGGGATGGACGTTAGACACGGTTTCTTTTGATTTAAACAGTGCGTTGGCTGATTGGGCTTATGCGCAAACTAAAGATATTAAGCTTGCGGATTCAGACGCGATTAAAGCATTTAGATCCCTATATAAGACTTATCCAAATGCGCAAAAACCACCTTTTGTTACCCAAGGTGATACCTTAAGTGCAAGTAAGTATTGGCATGGCAAATACCTCAATCAGTGGGCAAATGATTGGTTGAAGTTATACGGTGGTGACTCAGCTAATTTTATGACCAGTAACATGGAAGATTCAGGCACGTTAACCTCACTTATGCGCCTAGCCCGTATTAATAAAGTCGACCCTAACCGCGTTATGGTGTTACGCACGGTGAGCAATTATACTATGGCTCCCGCAGATAAGGCGACGAGTTGGAGTATTACCGCCCCTTATCCTGATGGTGGCTTCCCTGCTAAAGACGCGGCTTATATTGTAGGTAATAAGGTCGTGCAAACCATCGTTAATAACTGGGGTAAATACGAAAATACCCTACCTTACGATGCCAACTAGTGTGTTTGTCACTGGCTTAAATTAATGAATACCCCTTTGGAGTTTTGGTTATGAGAATGCTTTATTTACTCATCTTTTTGTGTGTGAATTCTATGTCTTTTGCCCACGCAAAAACCTTTGATGAAGAGTTTGAAGCATTCAAAAAGACCGCCTCAGCCCAGGCGCTATATACCTTTTTATATGCCATGCCCAAGGGCGGTGATTTACATAATCATTCAACAGGTTCAAACCTGTCTGAATGGTGGTATGCGGAAATTCTAGCCCAGCAAGAAAAGGGCTATCGCTACTACACAAAAGTTAAAATTAACAATTGTCGAGCCTATGGCAGCAATGAATTTACCCAAGCACCGTACCTGTTGTTATTCGTCAATATTCAAGCGTATGAATATGAAAAGCTCGATAGCTGCGAGCAATCTGAATACGTAGGCATACAAGATCTTAACCCCGAGCAAAAAAAGGCTTGGCTAAATAGCATTCGTCTCGATAAAAGCAGCGAAGGCCGGGATGAGTTCTTTCAAACCCATTGGGCGCGGATTAATTCCTTGATGTCTAATCCCTATATGCAGGCCAATTTAATCGTTAAAAATATGCAAGCCTTTGGGGCAGAAGGGTTAACTTATCTCGAAACAGACGCCGGAGTACGCGGCTTTGTGCACCCTGACGGTAGCCCGTTTGATAGTGAAGAGGTGTATCAAATTTATCTAGAGCGCTTCGCACAAAAAGATGCCCTTGCCACGGGGGTTACTGTGCGATTGCAGTACGCCCTAGTGCGTTTTATCACTCAGGCAGAAGACGCGCTTAAGTGGATGTATGAATTTGTGGCCTCGCACCCAGAGCTTTATGTTGGGGTGGACATGGTGGGCCGCGAAGATAACGACAAAGGCCACCCATTACGTTTTTTGCCAACACTGCGTGCGCTTAGGCATCAGTATCATGGGGTGAATTTATCTATTCACGCAGGCGAGTCAGACGAGCCTAATCATCATATACGTGACACGCTTTTGCTTGGTGCAACGCGTATTGGTCATGGTTTAAATTTAACCGGCGACCCAGACACACTTTTACTGATGCGCTACAGCCAATACCTGATTGAAATCAATCTTATCAGCAATTTGCTGCTGGAATACGTGGATGATTACACGCAGCACCCTTTCCCTGAATATTTACGCTTAGGCATACCTGTCGCGCTTTCAACCGATGATCGCGGCATGTGGGACTCGAACATGACCGATGAATACTACACAGGGGTAACGAATTTCAACTTATCTTGGTCAGAATTAGTGAAAACCGGTGCCAACTCGTTAGCGCATGCATTTATTGATGAAAAAACTAAGCAGCAGCTTTTAGATGACTACAAGCAGCGCATTGCTGCTTTTGAGAAAGCCTTTAGCGATAAAAAAATGGCCGCATTTGAGAAGGTGAAACCTGAAAGTTATTCCTTTGCTTGCAAGCATTTCAAGGTATGCAATTGAGCAACCAATATAAGCCGAATTAGTCTTAAGTAGGCCTGTCAGGTTTATTAGGGCTTGATCTATGCGTGGTATGTGTGCCATTGGCAAACATTAGCAATCCAACAAGTCCATGGGGCCATTACTAATAAACAGAGACTATTGATTAACAGTCAAAACGGCAAACTTGATGATCAAGAATACCTAATCCACAGGTTTCAGATGTGGGTTAAAAAAGGTGGGTTTTTCATTCTATTCTCTTACACCACAACTATTTTTTTATACAACCACCGTCTCTCGCCCGTATATATGCAAGATCTTGGGTAATGCCCGCATTTCCTCAGAGCAAGAAATAGACGAATGAAAAACCTTAGCGTTTGCAATAGGTTACCCTCAATGTTAAAAATGACGAATATAAAACAAACGCAACGAGCCGTGTTTAAACACGGGCGTTTGCGTCTTATTAATATTGTTGGATTTTCGTCGAGGTTATGAGTACAAATGAAACTGAATTTTAATTGTTCTCATTGTTTAAGTGATAACGAAACGGTAAATAATTCATTGATTGAAATAAGAGATGATAATTTTTATCAAATTACTTGTGATAAAGGTCATGTTAGTCATTTCTATATCCAGAATTTAAAGTTTGAATTATTATTTGATGCGGACTCTATGGCATTAATTGATGGTTATCCAAACGCGGCAGTAGCTTATATATCCTCATCATTAGAAAGGCTTCATGAATTTTGTATTCATGTTTATTCGAAGGTAAATGACATTGATGATGATATATTTAAGAAAAACTGGAAGTACTTTAATAATTCATCTGAGCGGCAGCTAGGTGCTTTCCTTAACTCGTTCATGCTTTTTGAGCAATCTACTTTAAAATTTGATTTACAAAAGTACTCTGCATTTCGAAATAAAGTAATACATAAAGGTTATCTACCATCTTATCAAGAGGTAGTAGATTTCGGTGATTTAGTGTTAGAGCATATACGATTTTTACTTGAATTATTTCGTAATAAGTATGGTGATTCGATCTCTAAAGTAGTTTTTGATCACATTAATGCTTCTTCTTTGCATAGCGATTCTAATGTCCAATATAGTGCTCTTCTTATACCTACAAAATTAAGTATTGGTCATCCACTTGATTCAATGCCCAAAAAATTTATTGATGTTATAGAATCTTTAAAGCAGTTTTCTTTTTATCGTTTATTGTAGTAAAAATCTAACAAGAGACTATGGCGTCAATAGCTAATTTGTAGCCTTTGGCGCTTCCCACATCACCCCGTCTCTGAGCATTGAATTTAAGATAACGACCATCTTCCTGATGCACGCAATAATGGCGACTTTCTTAGGTTTACCTGCTGCAACCAATCGTTGATATGTGTCCTTAAATACGGGATTACTTTGTATCGCAGACATCATCGCCATGTACAAAACGGTTCTGACTTGATGTCTGCCTCCTTGTATTTTCCGCAGTCCTTTATAGCGTCCACTTTCTCGATTCATGGGCGCCACACCGACTAACGCAGACGCTTGTTTGTTGGTTATATATCCTAACTCTGGCAAGTTACTGATGATGGAAGCTGAAGCTATTTTTCCAATGCCTTTCATGCTCTGTAAGATGCAG